>Ga0209208_10006158_pt1 | contig 16545 bp, 10 predicted proteins | sample S1TSphfallax_3_FD_187694 | JGI IMG/M metagenome (GOLD analysis project Ga0209208, IMG submission 187694) | Host-associated microbial communities from peat moss isolated from Minnesota, USA - S1T2_Fd - Sphagnum fallax MG (SPAdes) (version 2) | ecosystem: Host-associated > Plants > Peat moss >...
TAGGATTTTGGACTTTTAGTAGTGAACATATATTCCAAAGTTGCAACAACTTGCAAGCTATCCCAATTCCCTTTTCATTTTCATTTCAAAAACTAAAAGTTTTATTTAAAATGTCTTCCCAAAAAAAATAATGTTAACAACTGTTTTGTCTTTTGTTTCTAACAATTTTATGTAGGGATGGCCACCCAATTTTTTTTTAAAGTGGAATATGGTGGAATGCATTTCTCCTTTTGTTAAACATGGTAACCCTTGGAAGCTAAAATTCAAGTTTTGTGCAAAACAATTCAAAGCTTCTTAGGTTATATGTGTGAAAAAACATTAATTAAAAATTGAACATAATATTGAAAATTTATATAGTATTCTAAAGGAACGTCTCATGCCATTGAAATAAACATTTGCAAAACTCTTGAAATAAAGACAATTGGAAGGAAAAAACATTTCCTCCAAGGAATTTGTAAATGTTTTCAACTTATATTTAAAATTGTTTGGCAATTAGATATATAAAGGAAAGGAAACATTGATAAGTTTATTATTTTTTTGTTTTTTCTTATGGCATCCAATTAATGTGGCAAGAAACTAACATTTTTAAAATATGGTTTTTGAGATTAGAAATTATGGTCTTGGTTAAGTAGTGTTTAGTTTAGAAAAATTGCACACTACATGGCGCAACCCTAGCCTTGGGCTTGTGACCAAGGCAAGGGCTTGCAAGGTTGTAGGCCAAGAGGAAGCCTGGGAGTGAAGGAAAGTGTGAGGGAATGAACCCTCACACTCCCAAGAAAGCTTCCACTTTGGGAGTTTGGAATCTTGGCGGACTTTTGAATCTTCAGAGAATAATTGCAGGGGTCAAAACCCAATGGACTGAAGAAATCTTTATATCATTGGAAAGATATTGAAATGTAGATGTTTAAAATAGGCTTGATGACCCAGTTGGACACTTAACACACAAGTTATAGCCAAAAGAAGGGTTGGGAATCAAATTGACAATTTGACTCCCGACCACTAAAAGTCAGGAATCGACCCGATTTTCTTGTGTGCAAGTGGCATGCCACATACCGTTGGAAATCTCTCGATGAGTGCTACAACTTTGCTTTAGACCTCATTTCAATCGAAGGTCTACACACAAAGTTATGAGGCCCCAAAGTTGCAAGAGTCCCAACTTCGGGAATTGCGAGACAAAATGCCATTTGGATGTGGGCCTCATGGAGATGCACATAGTACACTATAAGGGGAAGCTGGTAGCTTCCCCCAAGTTTGGGTCGTGGTGAGTTTTGTGAGTCCAAGTTTGCTTGTGGCTCGTCCTAACACCAAAAGTGCTCAAACTATGCACTAACTAATTTGTTGTTTGGTTTTGTGCAAATCCGTGTGAGTGATTAAATGCTTGTCATTCTTCGTAGTCTCATCTTGGAGTTCTAGCATGCCCCTCTACCCCCAAAGTGTTGCAAGCCAGGGAACATGCCCCAACTCCTTCCTTTTTTGTTGTTTTCACTTCATACTCACATTTGAGTTTATTAAGGAGCTTGGGAGTGCGTCACTATATTTATTTTTGAAATGAAAAATGATTTAATGCAAGGTCTAAAAATTGTAAAAAAAAGTGGGTTGATTTAGGTTGTATAAAAACTTTTGATGGATGATCAAATATTCTTAATAAACTTTCAATAATCATGTTAAATGTTTTTCTTGAAGAGGAGATTTGAAATTTTTTTTTTGATACAATTGGAAAAGAGAAATTTATGAAATATATGATTTACAATTGATGAAGTGGGGCCATCAAATGTGGTAGATTTGGCGATGGACAATGTTGATGTTTGCAGATGAACTAGGTGTTTAATTGAAAAGAAATGTCCACACATTGTTTATAATGCATGTAGTGTTCATGTTTGGATGTTATTTTAGAAGACATTGGTAAGTTAGGTTGATTAAATAAATTTGTTAAGGAAGGAAAAAGATGTGAAATTCATTAGTAATCACCATAAAAGTCAAATAATGTTTAGAGATTTTTTCAAAAAAAATGAAGATTGGAACTTTTACATCCCAATGATACATGCTTTGGTATTAACTTTATCATGTTGGAGAAACTTGTACAAGTAAAAGCCCCTCTTGAATAGATGGTCATCAATTCAAATTGCAACAATTGAAGGAAAGAGAAAATGTTGAATATTCAATTTTGGGAAATGATAATTTTCAATTTAAAAATCACAAAACCTATACACACACCCTTTGTTGATTTTGGAAAACCAACCTATTAACTAATTTTTTTGAATAGACTGATCAATTAATAGAAAGGAGAATGGAATTGATGGGTGAATAGCATTTGGACAAAATATAAAATAAAAATAACAAGATCATTGATTATTTATACATAACCCTATTCATTTTGCTAGAATAGTGCTTGATCCAAAATGGATAAGGAGGGTCAAGAAAAAGACAAAGAGGCAATAAGAGGTTTTTAAATGATAAAAGACAAAATTTATCCAAACATTTGAGATCAAGTTAATATTAAAAGAAATTGATATCATATAAAAATATGTAAGGTCTTTTATAGATCTTTTAGCTTTTCTTGTTCTTAAGGAAGTGCTAAAGCATCTTTGATGGAATTCATATGAATGCAAAAGTTCATTAGAGCTCCAAAAGTTTGTTATGAATGAAATTAAAATACTTTTTTATTTTATTCATAGTGAACATCAAAATATGTTAGAAATAGAAAAGGCATCATATTTAGTTTAGTAGTTTACAACTCAAGGACACAATGTTTGATTTTGAATACAAGGATCAATTTGCAAAATGGTTAAATGAAGATGAAAATTCAAATTGAAAAAAACTAATGCCAAAATTTATTTTATAATACATAGTAAAATCATCTTTGAAAGTGTACATGTGTTATATTCATTACATATTTTGTATTTATCTACTTTTGAAATATAAAAATATTTTTCAATTTCAAGGCTACTGGAAAAACACATACCTCCATTTTTTGTGACCATGGAAATCTTAAGTTTCATTTCTTGCTTTTCTCACACCTTTACAAATACCAACATGCAAAATCAACTATCAACTCAAAAACATTGAGAATCTCCCTAAGCTTAGAATGCCTTTCATAGAAGCAATAGTGCCTCTTATTGATTAGACCATGCTATGTGCATCACACTTTAGCTAATCACCATCCCAAGCACATCACTCAATTTAACAAATAATCCTATGCTTTTCACATAGCAATTTGAGCTCTTTCTAAACATGCACAATAAAAAGAAAAGACACACGCCACAAATGTAGCACACAACACTCCAAGACATTGCCAAATCCCTTCTCCTTCACACCCATCCATCACCATTAGCTGTCATCTTTGGCAATAATACTAGCATGATAATTACTTTAGCACAAAGTAGTTAACGCAAAATGTAACGCTAAGATGGCTTTTCATACCAAAAAACTTTTGAGCAATGTATTGTGCAATGCTTGTCATTGAAATGGGAAGCATATGCATCTCTTCATATGCATGCAACTACAATTGGCTGGATGAAACTAAAACTTAAATCCAAAGTTTTAAGCCTCTTGCAACTAGTAAAGTAAATTGGCATGGGGAGAAAATTGAAACACCAAACTTTTTTTTTTCAAACTTTTTTTGTTGCTATGTTTTCCTCACATGTTTGTTCCTAAAGTTATTTTTGTGACTTAATGGTTGGAAATGCTTTTAGAAAAACTCCTCCATTTTTAATGTTTTAAAAACTTGTTGAGATCATGTGATTATGGTGCTATTTAGAATTTTGTTCAATGCTTTCTTGAGGGGTCTTGAACATCATTAAAGTTGTTGGTGTCCAAGTGCATTGTTATTTAGAGTGGTTAGAGGTATGAAAATTTATGCACACTAGTGAACAAACATAATAAAGAAAACAAATCATAAGGATGCACAACTGAAGAAGTCAAAACACTAAAAATTAACACCACCCTTAAATAGATATTTAGCCACTCACACTAACTCAATCAAGGGGTCATACAAGTACCAAAGAAAATCAATGTTTGAATGCAAAATTTCTGAGCAATGAAATGTTTATTTGTAACACATAAGTACTTCAGTGGGCCCCTTGATCACCTTGTACACATGATAATTACCCTCATATTAAACCTTATTCACATTATGGAATGAACTTTAGTGCTTAATCTTGTGAGTTAGATGTCAACGCAATGACAATCAAGTGCATGGAAAACCCAAATTGATCAATCCTACCACATAAGAAAAAAAACAATGCACATCAGTCAACTCAGCAACATAACATAGTCATAGCAGCCAGATGTCTTCCACATAATTCATTAAATATGTTTGAAATAGGTAAAGCCATTGAAAAGAACAAAATTATGTCTACAACAAGACAAGTGAAATCAAATGAGATTAAATAGACAATAAATTTAGTTCTGAAATCCCCTTTCAGGATCTTAGCCCCAAAATTTGATCGGTTGCTTGGTATTTGATGGGTTTTGGAGAACTCAGTGCTAAAATTTTCTATTCCACTTTGGGGTGCATGACCTCTACTTATGTTCAATGCTGATGGTGGCTTATGATGTAACCCATAAGGCAGGCTGCTCTTCCAAGACAGGCTATGTAACCAACTTGATGATTATAAGGATTACCCCGGGGCCACATGCTTTGTTAGAAAGACATACTTAAAATTTGAGCTTTCATATAGAGGTGATCCACGACCTTCATGCAGCCAAATATGTACTCTATTAGCATCTCCATTCTCCAACTGGCAGCTGAACATCCCCACAGTAGTGTCCTCATTAGCACTGGGCTCCATCCTTCCAACAGCATGACTTTGGAGGAAATTTCATTCACATATTCATCTTCATCTTCTGGTATACGTGTTATAGATTCACCAAACAATTATGCTCTCTCCATGTGGAATTTGTTAGACCATCACTGAGCCCCCTTTTCAATCATGATCACTTCTCAACTAAAAGGTTAATATTGTATTTCAAAAGATGCAAGTCTCTTCCATATTCTAAAGTTTAAAAAGCCATAATAGTGACGATAGCTTCTCTCAACTTCCACCCAGTGCACACCCCACCTCCAGGCCTCATTACTTATTTGTTATGCACAATTGGGTAGTTGAGGTTTGATTTTGAATGTAAGTTGGGGAGGGGTGGTGCCCAGACTGGGGGCACATGAACCCTTGAATGTGGAGTTTCAAGTTAGGATTGTTGTCCCTTCTTTGTTTCCTTTTTCACTTCACTCCCTACTTAGTGCTCACTACTGCTGTGTCCTATTGCAATAAGTGTATGACAAGTTTGTGTCAAAGAGCATCTAAGAACATCTCCACTGGTGCTCAGTATGTCACTTTGGATAATAAAATTAAATGTTTAAGTTTAGCTTTTGTTTTTGGGCAACCCCACCAATAAAACTGTAACTGGAACTCATATTCGTGGGACTACTAATAGCAAACCACCTGGACCAATCATTATGATTGACCAATTAGAAATACTGAGCCGCAGTCAGGTGCAATTTATTACACTCTTTTTCGGAGGTGCACAACTATGATGCGCTTTTTACCAGCCACGGGCAAGTTGCACGAATTTGGTGCAGAAAAACCAATTTCCTGAGCTAAACCGGCATATTTTGACGTTTTCGCAATAAATTATTACTGCATGGAGTCACATTCTGGGCACTGGTGGAGATGCTCTAAGGGCATGAGAAATGAGGAGGAGGAGACTTCCTAGCAAAAGTCCAACCATGAGGAGTTCAACACAAAAAGGAGTTACATGATGATGATTGTTTTATTTTTGTGCAAGTAATATGGAGAGTGGCTACTTTACAAGTTACATGCAGAAGATCCGGCTCCATGATTCATGCTAATTAGTTTGTGGGTGACTTCCAACTTCAGATTTATTTTTTGCAATGAGCCACTTTGACTGGTCCATCACAAAAAAAATTCCAAAACTTTGAAGACTCCCCAATCTAGAATTATTAACTCCAAACAGATAACCACAAGTGTCAATAATGGCCCAACTATATAGGTTCTACAAGGACAACATTGGGCAAAACATATGGGACAAAGTGAAGTGCGATTGGGAACATGGTGGGGAACACATTGTTAACTTGAGGAACATGTTGAGAACACATTGTTATTTGAGCAACATATTGAGAACACAATGAGAACTTGATAGGAACAACAAAAATCCAACAACCCCCCACCCTCCCCAAAAGCATCTTCTTCCAACAAGAAAACTCTTATTGAATGTTATGTGGAGCCTCCAACGACCCAAGTGTGGGGCTGTTGTGTGATTCCTCGTTCTGCCCCGGGCCCCCTTGGGTGATTGCGCTTGGTTCTGGTCCGGCAATTGTTCTTTTCATTATTGGCAATGGGTATTCTCCCATTTTGGCAAAAAGACCTTGTTACGGAAGGCAGTAGGTTATACATTAGCTACCCAGTTATGGTTGATATTGCACATGATTCCCATACCCAGCCTCCAGGCTCCAAATCAGTCTTGTGCGGGTATTATTTTTTAATATATCCTTGAATTACCCAATGGGTAAGGGTATGTTATAGTGTTGTGTGGGTATATTGTTTTTGATATATCCTAGGTAATTGTATATATTATTTATTTATTTATTTATTCAATGGGTAAGGGTATATTATGATTTTTTTTTCATTAGGGTAGACTCTATAATTTTGGGTAGATGGGTCAGGTTCGTGTACCCTTTATCATATACCCTTGGATAGGGTAAAAAAAAGAAAGGGTAAATAATTTTATCTTATTTAATAAAAAATGAGAATTTTTTCACATTTTGAAATTTGTATATACAACTTTCATGGGATTAAATCTACTGAAACAATGCGCAGATGTGATGTCAAATTAACATAATGAAATTGCATAATTTATTTTTTTAAATTTTTTTAAAAATATACGTAGAATGAAAAGCCATTGAAATTAAATTGAACAACATGCCACTTCCCTACTCAACATAAATGCAAATCTAAAAATCATAATCTACCATATCAACAAGTTTGACATAATGATCTCATTCGTTTAAAAATTTCTCTTCAATTTGATTTTAAAAATTTGCTTCAACATCCCCAAATTCATCAAGAAACACATTTTTTCTCAACATTGGACACCTTGCACAACAAGCACACATAATGACAATGGCAATTTTAGGGTTTAGGTGAGACATCCTACTGAGATTTACTTGAGTTTAAAAACATACTTAACTTTCAATATACATATTTTTGAGGTATATCTAGGATTACGAAATTGATATATTTAAAAATTATATACTTTGAATATGCATTTGATTAAGGGTTTATTGATCTTGAGAAAATAAATTAAAATAAATAATACATCATACTTGTACCTAACAAATATATTTAGGTAAATGATATACCCGCACAACATTAATATATTAGCACTCCAAATATCCTTTAAGTTAAGTTTTGAATATACAAAAAAAATTGTTTTTTGATAAATGGGTTGGGTTTGGGTACCCTCGTACCATATACCCCTTTTTGGGTAAAAAATGGGTACATATTATTATTTAATTAACTAAATATGAAGGAAATTTCCACAGTTTGAGGAAAAAGAAAAATCCAATGGCAAAACGTAACAATCAAAATGTTTGATAAACATTTTCATGAGTGAACATTTAGTCTATCAGAAGACAATGACATCATGGTGGACATTTAGTTGGTGATGGAATGTAAAAATAATTTCTAACTTAACTTTGGGTGTTCTAGTAGGCTTTTTGAATCCTTTAATTTTGTTAAATAACATGAAAGTTATGACTTTCCAAAGCCATAACTTGAAATATATTTTAACCACGTGCCTACCATTCCTAACATGTGTACTTTTACCACATGTTAACAATTCTCAATTTTATCCCATTTGATTTGCTCAAAGTTTTCACCTTTATAGTTGGGCCACATGTTAAACATTACATATTCAAAGTTATTACCTTTCAAGTTTTTTTGGTGTCCAGCCAATTAAATTGTCTAAAGCAAAACTCAAAAAATAAAAAATAATTTTTTTGCGAAACACCCTTTTTAATTATTGAAACAAACAAAGTTTAAGGTTTAAATCATGTACCCTTTTGTTTTTAGTAGAATGTCAAAACAAATCTACCTTCAGGTGTGAGTATTTCTTGCATATATTCAGGTTTATGAATAAGATATAATTTTCAAATTTTCATATCCTTGAATGTACATTTCATTAAGGTATATTGATCTGAGATAAATAAATTAAGGTAAATAATATACCTTATTCATACCCATAGGTATATGTGGGTAAAAGACATGCCCACACAACACTGGTCCTATAACCTAAAAACAATGTCAGATGTTTTTTGTGGATGAAGGTTGCAAACCTTAATTCACCTCGGTGGCTGAATTGTTAGTAGTGTGGTGTTTGAAGGGTGCCGAAGAAGTTGTTTTCTAGTTTGTTTTGTTGTTTTGCAAGTTATTTTGAAGGGATCTTGGTGAGCTAATTTCAATGATGGAACACGATCTCAGCTATTCAATGGAAACTTTTGATGAGCTATGTGAATCACAACTCTGTGAGGCGATTAGTGAAAATATTTTAGGGTAGCAAAGGGACGAGGAGAAGAGGAATATATATGATGCTGGTTGAAGAGAAGGAGGCAATTTTTTTGTGAAGAAATGAAGCTAAGTCTCTAGATTTCCATAATAACTAGCAAGTGTGTAGTGGATTTGGATTTTGGATTGTAATTAGTTAGGGGTAGAAGTTGATCGAGACTAATGGCTTTCATAAAAATCTTGACACTTGAACTTTCGTTGTGCCAAGAGCGTCAAGAAGAGGTCTAGAGGTCTTACATGTTGTTTTTTTTAAGGACCAACACAAGGGAGATGATGAGTGTGTCAAGGATTTTTGGAGCGGTTGTTGTGGCAGCTCCATGTTTGATGGCTTGGGGATTTTAAATTAAGTGTGCAATGTGTTCATCTTGAGGAAAAAGTACATGTTGGATTGTGGGAGCTTTAGGGATTTTGGGAACAAGGGGATATTGGAAAGTGGAATAAATTACACTCATCAATCTTGTCTTGAATCTATGTCTAGTCTCTAAGAGGAACCATTTGATGTAGTCAAGTTAGTATTTGTGGGATTCTTGTTGTTGGGGTATGAACTGCCACTCCCATAAGCAACCAATTGACTCCACGAGAGGAAATCAAAGAGAAACTGGTCCCTTATGGTCCATAGAAATAAAACAATAAGATTTAGGTATCTATAAGGAATTTCATGAAGAAATAATACTTGAAACAAATATTTTTGTCTCAATAAGATTTTAACAAATACACATTGAGTTTGTTTATCTAACATTAAGGGTTTACACATGTAGAAAGTATCTCCCTTTTCTTTTTGGTGACAATGTAGACTCCAATAGGCATTTCATGTATACTAGAAGGCCAGAGCATCAAGATATAATTGTTGTTGACTTGTTGTGACGAAATGTGAAGCTAATGTTGGAAATTTTTCCAAATCCTTCCATATTAAACAAATTCTAAACCCACTTCCATAGGCTAGGTGTGAGGTGCAATAACAAGGAGTCCGGACTCTAAAATGCCCAAGTAGGGTTTCATTTTCCAATTTTGTGATGTAGTCAAGGTGGCTATCATCTTGAAAGCGATTTAGCCAAATTTAGCCACATGTACTAATATGGAAGTAGGAAAAAATCAAAATCTTTTTATATTTTTGGCTACCTATTGGAACTAATAATAAAATTTGGCGATTGGTAGAATTTGTTTTCATAATTTGGGGAATTTCGGCCATTTTTCTCATGGAAAATCCTTCATGTAAGTTGAAATCATATTTTTCAGGTAAGGATTTAATGAAAATTTGCTAGTAAAAGAAACTTTGTGTAGCCCATGTTTACATTAACCTTGTTATGTTATTTATCTTTTCTTTTATGTGGGAAGGAATAAATTAGGTACCTATTTTATTAGGTGCCACTTTAATGAAAACTTATTATTTTATTGTATAAAATTTATTAGTATTGGAATAAGTTCACCTTATCAAACAAATAATTGTTCTCCCTACCTCTGAGTAAATAATTTGTGTTTAACCTTGGTGTTTAACAAGCCTCTTTTATTTGTGCAAAACTTGACATATCCATCACAAAATTTGTACCTTTTGAGGAAATGTTTTAACCAACCACCACATATGAAATTTGCAAATGTGTAATATAGATTAGTGGTAAATTGGGATCCATGATTTTTTTTTGGCAAAAAATTAATAACATGCAACACATAATGTTAATTGTTGTTGGACATTATGGTTTCAAATATGTTTGTTCGAGTTATGAAATTTTGTGAACAATCTTATTAAACATTTATAAAGGAAGTGAAAATTCATTTGATTGAGGAGTTGAATGTTGTGAAAGAAATCAAAATGATGAAACCTTGCCAATCATAAATAAACCAAAACATTTAGAAAAGGGAGGATACAAGGAACAAAATGGATGGACCCAAGTCCAAGAAGACAAAAGAACCACCTAAAAGGGTGAACCACAAGAGGGACATCAAGTTCTTGAACCCTTTCCTATCGTCAAAAACATATCTAAGAAAAGGGGAGGAGCTCTTAAAAGGATGTTTAACTTAGAAGAACTTTCACCTACTATAATAACACGTTGCAAAATAAAAATTACCTACACATGTTGTACCGTCAATGACACCCTCTACCTATAAAATGTGCGCAAAAATGAAAGAGGAGGGCCTCCAATGCCTTTCATTCACCATGCCATGTTGGCACATCCATGAAGAAACTCGTTCGCTTGTTGGTGTAAACATTTGAAAACCTTTACAGCTACAAGGAAAAACATTAGGAACCAATCGCGATAAAAACCATTCTTTCATTTGAGTCACAATTGTCATTACAATTCCATGAGAAAAAAAAAATCATGAAACCAAATCAACTTGAGCGGGGTTGGTAATGACAACATTTGCCAATGTGCAAACACCATTGACTGATAACACAATGTTGATTTGACGATGCAAAGATTGTAAGGTAGGGAGCGGAAAGACATAGGTTTGCTTTTGTGAGACATGAAATCCCACATTTCTTGCATGGTCACAAAAACATCTCACACAACATCATGTGAGGTCATCCTTTCCCCACCATGCGCACAACAAAAAAGGTGGATCCCAATTATAAGATCTAAAAGTTAGCTATAAATGTAATGTGATACCCCAACAACTAAAGGATGGGAAAAACCCAACTTAATGGAGAAAACATCTAAAGGTAGGCGGAATAAATGAATGACTAAACAGGCTAACAACCAAGCACTCACACTTAGCCCTGCACATAACTTCAAACATGTTCTATGCAAATTGAAAGGTAAATTAGAAAGGATGTTAATAAAAAAATGGTTGTGCAATCTTTGAAATATTCTCTTGAAAGCAATTTACACTTCTTTCAACTAATTATTCAAAAGGGGGGAACACATGTTGTAGCCCCCAAAGGAAGAAACTTTCACATTGATCTTAAATGCACCTAGAAAGGGAAGGGGCTTCAATTGCTTGCACTTATCACCTCCAACGAAAATGGGCAAAAATCCACAAAAATGTGGAAGTTATGACAAGGGCTGTTAAAGCCCAACTCCCAAGATAAGCAATTGGAGCAATGACCTCTGATGAAATCAACCCTATGCCCCCATTAGAATGGAAAGAGCCACTTACTAACGGACAAGAGAGGCTTTAGGGCATTCCAATGAGCTTGGACCCAAAAACCTTTTAAAAACCCCATTAGGGTGGGTAAACAACAAGTTGATTCTGAAAATCTAGAAGGAAGGGAAGTAATGAAGTAAAAAGGAAGGCCTCTAGGTGAAACATTGAAAGAAGATACCAAAAGCCACCTGGACATCCCTTAATCTTGGGAGGATGTTTGCATGTTGAACATTTTCATTTAAAGCCTTTTGTAAAAGAAAAAGGCAAAAGAGACAACACCGAAGGTGACACCAAAAATCTTGATGCCACCGGGAGGGCAACAAAACTTAACCAAGGGGATGAACCTAAAAGTTAAGCTAGATAGAGCCTAAAATGACCTTTTGTGAGGGTTAAACAAACAACCCCACATAAGCCAACTAGGAAATAAAATGATCAAAGGTGAGGGAAATGATATGGGTAGGGCCGAACATGTAAATGTCATAATGTACCATAACATGTGATGGTTGAACTAGCGTTAATTACAAATCATTGTTAAACATTTTCATGTGTGTGCTTGAAAAGTGATTTAAAAGAAAGTAATCGATACATTAAAGAAGAATAACGTGACTACATACATTGTTAACATTATTTGTCAAGTAATTGAAAAAATGGGTAATGAAAATATTGTAACTAATAATGCAACTAATAATGCAATAATGTGCTAAAATGTTGGATAGATTATAGAAGACAAGTATTATCATATCACTTATAATGACTACACAATTCATGCAATGATCTTGTCCTTGAAAACATTCAAAAATAAAATGATTAAAGAAGCCAAATTTAATATAACATTTATCATCAATCATCATAAAAATCAAGCATAGGTTTTTAAATAATAATTAGAAAACAAAAATTCATTTCCAAAAGACGAAAAAGATTATTTTTATTTATTTATTTATTTAATTTATTTTTGGACGTATGGGTGCTTTGCCCTTGGTTACAACCTGCAATAGGGTTTAAGATTTGAAGAACTCCATGATGGTACTCAATGTCGCATTGCTGTTGCGTCCTTTCACTATAGCGTCGGACATTTTCACGTTGAAAAAGGACACTGCCAATGCCGGGCTCAATGTCCCAAACAATGCACCCCTAGCGGTCTACCAGGTAGCCCTAGCTGGGCACTAGCTAGTCATGGGACTCAAGACCAACAGCTCACTTATTGACACGCAACTGTCCAAGATGGAGGCAGCCATCGAGAACATTGTGTCTTTCACGACTGCTAGCAACCTTGCGGTTAACCAATTGAGAGAGCGCAAGGCGATTGCAATTGTCACAACCAAGGCTACGTGTGCAGAGGAGCCCAAGTGGACCATGGTGATGGCCAAGAACGTGCATCAAGTGGTTAGCCGAGCTGTGGAAACCCTAGCTGACGCACCCAAACAAGAAGAGCGCAAGCTCAACCTGCGCCTCACAGGCTTTGAAGCTAAAGAGGGTGAGACCAAAAATGAGCTGGTGCAATGGCTCAACATAGAACTATTGCAAGGCCAAATGAGGTTGTGTGTCAAAGTTGTTGCTGCCAAATGGCAGCGGCCTACGACTTCGCAGGCCTCCACCTCGACGACAAGCGCATGCCTTGCTGTCGCACCCCCACTTTGAGGCAAGTGTGAGGATGAGACTCACATTCCCAAAAGTGGGAACTTGGAGTCCTCTGGGACTCCCACAATTTTAGAGCTCAATTGCAGAGGTCAAAACACCTTGCCTTGAAGTGTTTTTTATACCGTTGGAAAGGCCTTGAAGTGTAGATGTCGAAAATGGCCTCGAATGAGCCATTTGGACATCTGCAGCACAAGTTATGGTCGAAAGAAGGGCCAGGAGTCAAATTGGCAATTTGACTCCCGACCACAAAAAATCGGGAATTGACCCGATTCCGGCGTGTGCAAATGGAGTGCAACACACCATTGGAAAGCTCTTGAGGAGAGCTACAAGGTTACTTTAGACCTCATCCCAATCCGAGGTCTGAACTGGGAGTTATGAGCTCCCAAAGTCTCGGGAGTCCAAATCGGGACAGTTTCGGGACTCCTCTTTGGGAGTCCCAGGAATAAAAGCCATTTGGATGCGGGTGCGGTGGAGCAATGCCGAAAATACTATATGGGGGAAGGTTGTGGCTTCCCTCGAGTTCGGGTCGTGGTGAGTCAAGTGAATCCGTGTTGCCCGCGGCTTGTCCCAACACCAAGGGTGTTTCCGAAGGTGAACTAACCCTCTTGTCGTTGGTTTTGTTACAGGACCGAGTAACTAAATAGTTGTCCTTCTTCCTAGTCCAATCTCGGAGCTTTTAGCACGCCCCTCTCACCCCCCTCTAGTGTTGGAAGTTGGGAGCGGCACCAAGTTCCAACTATTTCCGCTCTTTGACATAGTTGGACCCTTTTAAGGTCTAACAAGGAACTTGGGGGCGCGTCATTGGCACTGTGCTACTCAAGTTTGCAACGAGCGAGGACCGCTAGGCTGCGCTGCGAGGGCGTAAGGGCTTCGCAGGGACCAAGTTGGGCCTAGATGAAAACCTCACGCCCACACAACAGGCACGCAAGCCAGAGTTGTGGCCACTGTTCAAAGAGGCCAACACAGCAGGCAAACGCGCATTTTGGCGCGTAGCTGAGCTTTTCGTCGACGACACTCAGATTTGCCCGCCGTCCTCTATCTAAGGGCATGGGGGCCAGAGAGACCTATGCGTGCTATTATGGAACATGCACGGGGGTGGAAATACTAAAGTTGTTTCAGGGTGTTGACCTCGTTTTATTAACTGAAACTTGGCACTTCCCAGGCCAACATTTGCCACATGTTGAAGGGTCTGACTCACTTGCGGTAGCACGCACTATGCAGCTGGGAAATACAAAAGTGACAAAACATAGCGGGGGGTTTGCTGCTTACTTTCATAGCCACCTTAGGCCAAATCTGTCACAGTGGAAGGAAAGAAGCCACGATTCTTATCTATGGCTATGGGTCAGCAAGGGTGCTGCCCTTGACTTGTTTGTCTGAGTGGTGTACGTTGCCCTTATTGGCTCTAAACACGATAATGAATCCCTGTTCCAAAACCTGGTAGCAGATATTGTTGAAGTTCAAACTTTGGGGGGCATAGTACTATTAGGAAGGGATTTTAATGCGCGTACTGCAGCATTACCAGATACCCTTGACATTAGTGACCTTTGTGAACTGTTACAAGCGCTTGAGCTCGTTGAGATTGAGTAACCAAATGTTGTGGCTACACGACAAAATTGTGATGATACTGTTGGTGGTTGGGGTTGTGAGCTCCTGGACCTATGCTGTGACATTAGGTTGTTCATCCTCAATGGTCGGACACCTAGCGACCAATCAAGGGAGTTCACTTGTTTGGCAAATGGGGGGCGTAACACTGTTGATTATATTGTTGGCTCACTTGTAGTTTGGTAATGACGCGCTCCCAAGTCACGGGGTGAAACCCACTTGAGGGTCTCACAAAGTCAAGTTGCGGAATTGAGACTTGGTAGCACGCTCCCGGCTTCCAACTCTAGAAAGGGGTAGAGGGTCGAGTTGGGAGCCTCGGGATTAGACTAGGAAGAGGTATTAGTTGATCAAGCTTGAATCTGCATCAAAACAAAACCACCCAAGTGGTTAGTTCTCTTTTTGAGACACCCTTTGGTGTTGGGACAAGCCACGGGCACTTCGGACCACAAGACTCACCACGGCCCGGACTCGGGGGATGCCACCACCATCCCCCATATAGTATTTTTTGCGCCACGTTTCGGGGACTACATCCAAATGGCACAAATTGTCCCGGCGAGACTCCCGGAACTTTGAACCGCCATAACTCTCGACTGTAGACTTGGATCGCGACGAGGTCTAAACCGAAGTTGTAACCCTCGTCGAGATCTTTCCAACGCGATGTCGCACGCTTAGATCGGATGTCGGGAAGGCCTCGATTCCCGACTTTTAGCGGTCGGGAGTCAAACTGCCAGTTTGACTCTCGGCCCTTCTTTTGCCCATAACTTGGGCTGTAGATGTCCGAATTGCCAATTCGAGGACATTTTCGAGATCTACGTTTCAAGACCTTTCCAACGACACCAAGAACACCCCAATGCGAGGTGTTTTGCCCCTTGCTGTCGAGCTCTGAACATTCGGGAGTCCCGGAGGACTCCAAATCCCCAACTTTTCCAAGTGTTGGGCTTCACCCCCACACTTGGCCAAAGTGGGGTTGCGACAACGTGACTGCTTTAGTTGATGTTATAAAAAAGGTAAATGTTGGTGACGCCATTGATTAGGTCTTTCAAAGTTGGGACCAAATCATTGTTCTAACCATTAAAAACTCCTTCTGAAAGGTAGGTTTAAACGAAGATGTAGCAAAACCAGAACAAGATGACCAACCGGCTCAAGATCAAGAAGAGATGTTCCATCTTACTAGAGCAACAAGAATAGAAGTGGAGGAAGAAACTATAATTGAGGACATTCCAACTTTTGATACTTTGGATGATGGTTGGGAAGAAGCGATCTTATCTGTGCCACAGGTGGAACTTGAGATTAAAGAGGAAGAACTGGAAATTCTATTACCCAAACCAATAGTCACGGAAGCGTTAAAAGCACTTCAAATTCTTTCGAATTTTACAATAGCTGAACAGTTGGATGAAGTCATTCCACTGTTGTCACAAATACGCAAACATCTCGTAAAACATCGAATGCAAACGTCCAAGACTATGACAATCGATTGGTTCTTTCACAAAACCCAATAAAACACCAATTTTTGTTCACTCTTAGAATGAACACCTTCTTACTTTGAACACTTTGAATTGAACATAGGGGTGTTCAATCAAAGTAGGTTTCACTATATTCCCCCGCCCCCACCCAGTTTTTTTTTGCTTTTGACCGACACCCCCCC
>Ga0209208_10006159_pt1 | contig 16544 bp, 9 predicted proteins | sample S1TSphfallax_3_FD_187694 | JGI IMG/M metagenome (GOLD analysis project Ga0209208, IMG submission 187694) | Host-associated microbial communities from peat moss isolated from Minnesota, USA - S1T2_Fd - Sphagnum fallax MG (SPAdes) (version 2) | ecosystem: Host-associated > Plants > Peat moss >...
AGTTCATTTTATGTTGTTTTTTTGCTATTAGAGTTCCAATGTGATTTTTAGGACTTCAGGTGGCGCTCCTATAGCACTTTAAATCGTTTAAAATGAACAAGAAATAAGAAAGTTATGAGGTTTGAAAGTAGGAGGGGTCCAAAGAAAAAAAAACAAAAACATTTTGTAACTTAGAAAGCTTATTTTTCTTCTTGTTAGTTATTCATTACTCCTTTTCTTTTACACTTCAAAGATGATTAAAGGATATTTTAAATAATTATGATTATTTAATGAAAATATTATTTTAATATTATTATCTAGCTTAAATTAATAATTAACTTAGGATGTTTATATACTTGTAGGTTATTAATGTAGCCTATTTAAATTAATATTTTAAAATAAATAATAAAATTTAAATATATAATACCTATTGATTATATATACATACAATTGATTATCACTTTAATTAGAACATTTAATTAATAATTACGATTATTTATAATGAAATTTAATATTATCATATTAATTGATTTTGAAAAATAAAATAAAATAAAATAAAACATATTTAAACCTTGTTTTAATTTAATTTAATTTAACAATATTTATTTTAGCCTAATTTAATTTATCTTAATTTAGTTTAGTCATAATTAATCTAATTTAATTTAATATAATTTAACCCAACTTGATTTAACCATAATTAGTTTGGCCTAACTTAATTTAACCATATTTAATTTAACTTAATTTAATTTATCCATAATCATTTAAGCCTAATAAATTTAACCATGGTTATTTTTACCTTAATTTATTTTAGCCATTATTTTAATTTTGTTTAATTTAGCCATGGTTATTTAAACCTAGGTTAGTTTAGGCTAGCCTAAGTTAGCATGGGGTTAACTTAATACTAGAGGTACATAACACTATTGTATATAACCTATGTAGATATATTAAGTATAATAATTTAAGTATGTATAAGTTTAGGCCATTATTTTTATGACACGTGTCCATGTTGTATAAATTTAGTTGCATGTTAGTTGCACACACAACCGTATGGCCCAAAAATTATACAATACCAAATTTGTAGTTGCAAACATGACCAAGATAGTTACAAACAACAATTAGTTGCATGCTAGTTGCATAATGACTGGTTGCAAATGAAAAGATTTCTAGTAGTGATACTTAAATGTCACACAACCTTGGTATTTGGAAGTCACATGGAGTTTGCAGTGAACCTAAAACATTAATTGAAGCTACATCCCACACATTACACATGTGTTACCTCCACATTACATTGAATTATGTATAGTTCTACCTAGGTACAATCATTTAACTAATCCTTGACAAGTAATCAATGTACTTAAAGCATTACTTATAACAATACTTAAGATTGTACATTATAATTATTATGGACCTTTTAACTTAAAACCTAAGTATCGATAAATTGTTTAGGTTTTTTACTAATTGTACATTGTGCAATTATTAACCTATAAATGGACACCCTCATGTAATCCATCTAGTTCAATAATGCAATTCTACAAAAGAAATAAAAAATAGTTCCTACTAACCATGTAATTATGAAACATGTAGACTTGCTTGGATGCCATATTGAACTACTTACACAACTTGTGGACCTACTAGCTAGAGTCCATGTGGAGACATACATGTATAGTAGTTCCAAACCCTATGGACATATAAACAAACTAGTGGACCTACTTATATATTTTCTAGGCCTACTTGCAAATTAACCCATGGACCTACTTATAAACACAATGGACATACTTGCAGCCCTAAAGACCTATTTACAAACCCTATGGACATACTTGCAAACCCTATGGATCTATTTGCAAAACCTCTGGAATTACTTATAGACCTTGTGGACATACTTGGACCCATAGTAATCAAATTAATTACGCAATGGACATGGACATGCCTTAACTTTGCATATTAGTATGCCAAATATTAATAAACATTAATAACATTAAATAAAATTTTGTCTTGCCTTGTCTAAAGACAAAACATGTGTCAAAAATAAGTCTAAAAAGTTCAAAGGCCCAATTCACAAGTTTCAAGGGTGAGAAAGTTCTACTAAACCTAAGATGAATTTTTTCAAAATCTGGCTAAAATCCTACTAACCAAAAGTCTAGCTAGAATCTGACTAAGTTACCAAAAACTAATAATTCTTAGAAAGCCACATCTCCTTACATAAACAAATTACATGTGCATGAAACTCCTTTCTATACTCCAAATGGCATAACCTACATAATGCATCAAAATAATTTAATTAATTTCACTCCAACTAAGGTTTCTTATGACAATTGCAATACAATATGCCCAAACATTTGTCAAATGTGGGACAATTCAATACTAACTAGTTATGGGAAAAACATTTTATTGATTTACATCCTAATTGTTGCCCTATTTGATTCTTGAGTTTAGATTTGAACTACAACAATTTAAACTTATGCATATAATGGGTATGAGCTTATGTTTGGCAAGTTCAACACAAATTGTATGTAATGTACAAAATAATGAATGAATGGCTAGCCCATGATGAATATTTACTTTTATGTTAACGAAAAGAATGAGTTTTGGTACCAACATTATGAATGGTGTCTATAAGTGGTGAAGCTTGAGTAGGAATGATTCACTTTTCAGTTTTTTCATTGCTCCATCAACGTTTGTTTACCCCTGAGCCCATTCCAATCTTGGGATGAATTTCTAAGCCTTGTTGTTGGATCATTTTCTAAACCAGTAGCCATTTGGTTCATGCTCTTAATCTTAGTCCCATGATGCCCTTCAAGTTTTCCTAAAACGAGTCCTTTAGTTGCTGGCACACTTAGATTTTTAGTGGTCAAAGGTAAGCTAACAATTTAAATAAAATCACTTAGAGGCTTAGAGTTGTAAGCATTTGGGGTATGCTACAATAGAGAAGTCTGCATCATTGTAGGTCACTCAAAGTTAGTAGGTGCAACAACCATCGGGATCACATTAAGAACTATTAGTGACTTGTTTACATTTGTTGTTACACATACAGGTGTTACAAGTGTAGGCTTAGGGAGGTGATGACTTGTAGGAACAAGAATTACATCATAAGGAACAAGGAAAGTAGCCACATCAAAATAAAAAAAGTTGTTTTCCTTATTAGATAACACATGGGCTTCTTCAATATTGTTTGAGTCCTTGGAAATGATTGTTGTTGGTGATTGGGAAACCAATGGAAATGACTCAATTGAAGACACTTGCCCTTGCACCTTTGGTGTATTCCTAAGCCTAATGCCATTACTTGACCTTGAAGATAGATCCAGAATTGGAGTATAGTTATAAGTTGGGCCCACTGCGACCAACATGGATTTACACATAAATATTGATGTAAACATGTACATAATTTGTCATATATATAAAAACTCCTAACATCACTAGAAATTTACTTTGAGGATCTATAACCTATACTTAAACTATATAACTAGTTCTCCAACTTTTAAACAACTACAACTATTTGAAGATCATTTGGTGTCATGACACAACCATAGGAGTCAATGAGTGAGTGACCAACCTACTATTGTATTTTGAAAAAAAAGGATTTTAGGTTAAGGTCACATGTGGGACTAAGGTAAGTGTAAACGTGTAGTATAGGTTGGAAAATCATTTCTACTTGACTTTGGACTTGCAACATATACAAAGCAAATGAGACCAATCCCCCAAAGTGATTAGCACAAAGCTAGACTTAGTACTTGTTCAATGAACTTAGACTTGTTACTTTGCCAAAATTTGACACACCTTAAATTATAAGAACTTCAATTGGTCCAAAGGAAACTGTAGAGCAATATACCACTTGTGAAATTTTTTTACTGCAAATCAAATTGGGCAAACCCTATAGATCCAAGGTTGGGCATCTCCAACTTGGGCCTCTTAAACTTCATGCTAATGTGATTAAAAGACAAGAATGTTGTTGCATGCACAAAACAACCCATAAATTGGACAAGGTGTCACCCAAAAATTCCCAAACTATCATGCAAGCATGTTATTAGGGTTTTCAATAGGAAGGGGTGCATTAATTATCCCACTTCCATGGGCCATGAGTTGGATTTTATGCACCAAGCCATCAATCCATATTCTATTACTTGATGTTCTATGTGTTAGGAACTGAAGGTCCTTTTCAAACCTTTGGAATTCCTTGATAATTGCTTCAAGTTCTACCTTTCCTTCTTCCACCTTAGAGGAAAATAATCCAACTATAATTGGTTAAAGTTATATTTGTGACGTGCTCCCAAGTTCCTCATTGGATCCAAGTGGGGTCTAATTTAGTCAAATAGTGGAATTGTTTGGAACTTGGGGCATGCTCCCAGCTCTAAACACTAAAGGGGGTAGACGGGCGTGCTGAAGCTTCAGAATGGGACTAGGAAGAGGACAAGCTTTAGTTACTTACTCGAACTTGCATCCAACCAACCAACAAGTTGGTTAGTTCACTTTCTGGAATTCCCTTGGTGCTAGGACAAGCCACAGGCAACTCTGGACTCACAAGACTCACCACGGCTCGGACTCAGGGGAAACCACCACCTTCCCCCATATAGTATTCTTTGCAACTTTCTGTGGCACCCACATCTGAATGGCTTTTTGTCCCGGGACTCCCAAGGAGAAGTCCCGAAATTGTCCCAATTTAAACTCTCGGGACTTTGTGAGTTCATAACTTTTTGCTCTGACCTCTGATGGGTCTAAAGAAAATTTGTAGCTCTCCTTAAGAGTTTTCCATCGGTGTGTCACACTCCACCTGTACACACCGTGGTCGGGTCGATTCCTGACTTTTTGTGGTCAAGAGTCAAATTGTCAATTTGACTTTCGGCTTTTCTTTTTACCATAACTTGTGTTACAGATGTCCAAATGGCTCATGTGAGGCCATTTTTGACATTTATGTTTTGATATCTTTCCAATGATATAAGGAACGCTTCAAGGCAAGGTGTTTTGACCCCTACAATCGAACTCTGAAGTTTCGGGAGTCCTAGAGCACTCCCAAGTCCCCATTTTGAGAGTGTGAGTGTCATCTTCACATTTTTCCAAAAGTGGGGTTGCAACAATTTGTTTCTCAAGGTATGGCTGCTCATTAGTTGATTTAAGAAGTGAAAACATTACATCATCAACAATGGTTTGACATGCACCTAAGCTTATTGTTCTATATGTTTCAATCTTTTTCTTTTCAATCTTTTTCTCCAAGCACTACAACCTTTCTTATAAAGGAACCAATTTTTATTCCTCCTAACATGAAAATTTCATGTTCATGCAATTGGGCAACCAAATCTTGGACCTTACATTTAAGGTCCATAGTTTCTTCTCCTAACATTGCCATTTTAGAGGTAAATTCCCCTTCCTTTCCACGAACCTCTACCAATAACCTTGTCATTAATGTTTTGTGACTTGGAAGGAAAAAAATGGCATAAGCCCTTACACCTCCCATGTGCATTGAGGCTTAATCATCATTAATAACATTATAACCATTGTAAATTGAATCTAGTAATGAGTTGGTAGACTTGATGTTGCAACCCTACTTTGGGAGAGTGTGAGGATGAAACTCACACTCTCGAAATGGGGACTTGGGAGTCCTAGAGGACTCCCAAAACTTTAGAGTCCGATTATAGGGGTCAAAACACCTCGCATTAGGGTGTTTTTCATATCATTGGAAATTTGTCAAAGTGTAGATGTCGAAAATGGGCTCACATGAGCCGTTCAGACATTTGTAGCACAAGTTATGGGGAAAAGAAGGGCCGGGAGTCAAATTGGCTATTTGACCCCCGACCACGACCACTAAAAGTCAGGAATCGACTCGACCTTGGTGTGCAAAATTAAAGTGCGACACATCATTGGAAAGCTCTCAAGGAGAACTACAAGTTTGCTTTAGACCTCATCCCAATCAGAGGTCTGAGCAAAGAGTTATGAGCTCTCAAAGTCCCAAAAGTCCAAACTGGGACAATTTCGAGACTCCTCCTTGGGAGTCTCGAGATAAAAAGCCATTCGAGTGTGGGTGCCGCGGAGAGACGCAGAGAATACTATGTGGGGAAGGTGGTGGCTTCCCCCCAGTCCGGCCCATGGTGAATCCTATGAGTCCAGAGTTGCCCGTGGCTTATCCTAGCACCGAGGGTGCTTCCAAATGTGAACTAACCAACTTGTTGGTTGGTTTGATGCACATTTGAGTAAGTAAGTAAAGCTTGTCATTCTTCCTAGTCCCATCCCGAGCTCTACCACACCCCTCTACCCATTTTAGTGCTGAGAGTTGGGAGCATGCCCCAAGTTCCTCACAATTCTGTTGTTTGAGAAGTTAGACCCGTATTACGGCTAATTAGGAACTTGGGTTCATTACAAACTCCATGTGATTTCCAAATACCAAGGTTGTGTGACATTTAAGCACTACTAGAAAATGCGTCCTAATTTATTTTGGGTTTCATTAAATTTTGAGTGAATTTGGACATTTTTATCTAATGAAATTGTTTAACCCCTTAGTGAACGGAGACTGATTGCTACAGATAATGACTTGTTTCACTAGTACCTAGTGAAACAAGGTTACTTTCAAGTGAAATACAAATTTACCAAACCATTCACTTACTAGTTAATTAATTAACCAACATGGAAATCAATTAAAATTTAATTATTTAATATATAATATTATTGATAATTTCATAATTTTTAAAACCTATTATTTATTGACATGTGTCACTACCTACGTTAGGTTAAAAACCTAGCCTAGGTAGGTAAGTAGGCCATGTAATCAATCTAGGCATCTATTTTAGGAATTCGATAGGAAAATATTTGACTAACATACCATTGTTGATCACGCACAACACCACCCACGAGGTTTGATCCCTTGACCTTTGGAATGGAGGCAAACGCCCTTACCATCAAACCACCCCACTTGTTGTGATAATATGTTACATGACATTCTATTTATCAAATACTTCATTTTAAACATTACAAAAACATAAACTTTGAAAATTCATATCTTATTGAAATTTTGTTCAAATGAAATGATTTGAGTTTATTTTTTTAAAAAACTCAATAATGTACATAATTACATTTATTTCCTATTGAAAGTTTAAAATCATTTGAATAAAAAAAATTGAATATCATTATTCAATAACATTTCAATGACCATTTTTTTGAAAAAAAACGGTTTAGTAAATGGATTTTTTTTGTTAATATAATAATATTACCTATGCTAAACTACTTTCAATTATTATATGATTATTTTTATTAATTCAAATTATTTCACCCTACATTATTTATGGTTATTTATGGTTATTCTAAAAAACTTTTGGTTATTTTTGGCTTCATTTAGGTTATTTTAAGTTACTTTGGGCTATTTTAGCATTGGGCTATTTTTAACTATTATAATTATTTTTGATAATCTTAAGCAATTTTAATATATGGCTATTGGTTGTTATTTATTAATGTTATTGGTGGTTATTAATGGCTATTGGTACTTTTTTTATTTGTGGCTATTAATGTTTTTTTAGTGGTTATTCTATTTATAATTATTGGTGGTTATTATATTAATTGTTATTGGTTGTTATTTTATTAATTACTATTGGTGGCTATTCTATTAATTGTTATTGGTTGATATTCTATTAATTGTTATTAGTGGCTATTCTATTAATTATTATTGGTGGTTATTGATGGTTATTTTATTAATGGTTATTAATGGTTATTGTATTATAAGTTATTGTTAGTTATTATATGTTATATTACAACTATTGGTAATTATTGTATTATAAATTATTGTTTGATATTATATGTTATAATATCATAGGCTATTGGTAGTTATTATATTGCAAGATATTTAAAATTATTTTTCATAGGTTATTATTTTCTATTTTAAGTTATTTTTACCTGAGGTCATTATATTTTGTTTTAGACTATTTTAAACTATTATACTTAGGATAAAATAATTTATAATAACATAAAGTATAATGATTTTGAATAACTTAAAGTATAACTTGAAATAACATATATTAATTTAAAATAAAATAACTTAAAAGCTTATAATAAACTAATTAAGATAGCTTAAGGTAAAATAACATATAATAATTTAGGGTACAATAATTTATAATAACCTATAATAACATAAAATATAAGTTAGAATAATTAAAGTAACTTAAAATAATATAGTATATCATAAAGTACAATACATAAAATATTTTAAAAAATAAAAATAAACCTATTTACTATAATAAATTATAATAGTGAATTATGTTAACTAATAATGAAACATGATGTTTACATAGTGATATTATAGTGAAATCAATAAAATGCAATGAAGTTATTTAACTTTTAAGGTCCGATAGTGATTTAAACTAGTAAATTGCACCCCACTTTGGTAGTAGTGAAGTATAACCCATCCCTCTAAACCCTAAGCCCATTTATCTTCTTCTTTCACCCATCTTTCCCCATTTGTTTGGACCTTGCTTGCATACTCCATGTTTTAAATATTTAGTGACTAAATACAAATTTTTAGTGGTGTTTCAAATTTCACTTGGAGTGTTAGCATGGGCAGAGTTTAACTCTTTTAGAGCTTTAATTCAGATCCACTACTGAAATCAATGTGGTCCATAAAATTATCTAGAAGTTAATCCTAAAAAATGAAGGAGCTAATTGAAGGTAATGCAAAATGGTTCAAAGTAAAAATGGGCATGTGTGATCATGGGCTAAATATCAAGAAGGAACTAATAGATCCCGTTGCATCTATTGTTGAATGTGAGGCCATGTTTGGCAAGAGAAAGGCAACAATGGGTTTAAATATGACAATTTTTTTTAGCCTAGTTTGGTTGCAAGAGTGGAAGAATTATATGTTGTTGTTTATCAAAAATCAAATATTACTAATAACACAATTGGGGTGAGCTTTGCTAGGGTAGTCCTTGTTGAAAGAAAAGGAAAATTCAAGGTTAACTGGGTTCATTTTGTAGTTGAAGTAAAGGGCATCGAAACAAGAGGGCACAAGGGTAAGGTGGATGTAGAGAGTTAGGGCAAAAAAGCAGGAGGTGTTACTACTATAATTGTACAACATACATTTCCAATCAACTTGGGATCACTAATTGTAGATGTAGAAGAGGTGAATATTTTAACTCCTAGTGAGGAACAAAGTGCATGCACTCCAAAAACTAATTCATTATCTCAACTTTTCAAGTAATTTTTTTCCACCCATGAATTTCAAGCTTTGCACATTTTTATTTTTTTTGTTGGCCTTGCCTACCAAGGCAAGGATATTGTGTTTAGATTCATTATAAAGTATAGTAGCTTAATGGATTTTGGCCCCTAGTTGGTTTGATATGACATTTTGGCTTATGTTGAAACTTGAAATTTAGTTGTAGGGTTATGATATCTTCAAGGATTTTAGTATTTTTTAGAAGATTATATTTCTGCATGGTGAAATATTTGAATTTCCATAAATTATTTTTGCTTTAAGATACATTTTTTAATGTAAATGGCAAGTCCATAGTGTGACACACCCTTTGTTTTGATGGCCTTATTGTAGAACATCTCTAGACACTCCTAAAGGTTGGAACTTTCCAATCTACCTCTTCTCTTCCTATCCAAACTTTTGCCCCAGGAACCAAAAAATCAAATTGAACCAGATTTTTATTTTTTCTCAACAGTCTGCACTTGGGTTCCTTCCCCACGGGCAATGTGGCTTAATCCTTGCAAACATGTTACCTAAGCTTCAATCTATAGAACACAAAAGCACTTTATAATTTAGAAAAATGGGTGATTGTAGAAGTTATTTTCGGATGGATTGTGAGTGCAATGACCATAGTCATCATATATGTAATTCTAGCTCAAAAATTTATAATTTTCATCTTTGATTGTGAAGGCAAATGTGTTTTCAACTTGTAAATTGTGACAACTTGTAGAATTAAAGGTAAATTTTCAAGCAAGCATTCAATAGGTGCTTTAGACATCACAAAAAAAATACCAAGGTGGAAATTTATTGCCTTTATTTCAAATGTATTTAGTATGCCTTCAAAGATAAGGCCTATTCCTAGAATAGGATCATTCTTAACATATATGATTATTTATCATAAGTTTATTACTTTGGCTAATAATGTGCATTTTACAAATCAAATGATTTCATATGATGTATTATTAATGTTTTGGCCATTGACATGCACTTTGATACACATTATTTGAACCTTGAATATTAGGATTATAACAATGTGAAGTTTTTTAAATATATATATTCTTATAAAAAATTTAAAATGATTGAAATCTATATTTTTATATGTATGAAAAATGTAAATTTGTGTTTTTAATGTGAAAAAATGCCTTAAACAATTATTAAATGCATCGTATGTAAGCTCATTCATGGTTGGGGTTGCAAAAAAGGAAAAAGACATCAAGACTTTTTTAAAACTATTTTTTATGAATACCATCTATATGGACAAAAAATTGAATAATCCAAATTAAGATAATTTTTTGTGGTGGTGATGATTTTTTGCATTTGTACATCATTGTGCATTAAAAATATATTTCCAATTCATAAGTGCAAAAAATGATCAAATAAAAATTTAAGGACAATTAAATTTATTTTCCGTGATTATTTCTTGAACATGTGACCCACATTATGGGTTGCAAATTCTAAACCTAATGAATACAAATAATCAACAAAATGACTAAAAGTATCAATCCTTTACTTAATAACCTCAAAAAATGAAAATTTTTGCTTTCAAAATTTTCATGTGATTTATAATATGACCAAAAACCTTTCATGAACATGGCCAAAATAAATGTAAGCATTAATTATCCATTAAAAATTTGACATTAATTGCATTCCTTAATGCATTTGTTTTCATTTCCTTACACCTTTATAGTATTATATAAAAGCAAAAAAACTTGTGAGGATTTATTGCACACCTTCACCACTAAGATATGCACTCACAATAAAACCTAGTTGGAAGTGGAACTACGATGTAGTTGTAGTCTAACAAGTAAGGTGGTTCGAGGCAAGTAATGGAATTCATTAAAAATCTAATGCGTTGTGTCCAAATTGAAGCTACAAAACATCATGAGGGAATTGTAACTCACCATAATGGGATATCGAAGAGCCGTATGTTGATGTTCATTTCAATGTCATGGTTGAACCCTTTCATTCCGTTCGTCGTAACAACTACATACAACATCCTAATCTAACATGCATTAGAATTGGGAAGCTAATATAAAGGAGACATGTTTAAACAATCTCATAAGTTTTTATTTTATGTTTTTTTATCAAGAGTTAAGCCTAGAAACTAGGAGCCACTTGCCTAGTTTGAGGAAAAAAATAGCTAATTCAACCCCCTCTACTTCCAACTAACATAGCTCCCTTACAAAAAGACCAATCATGCTGAAATTTGGGGAGGGCCTTTTCCACCTTCCAAACTAAAACTGATTCAATTTTGACACAAATCCAACGGTGGATTTGGGAGAAACAACTAATGGAACCAAAAGTCCAGTGGCTTTGCCATGGAAATCATTCCATGAACCCCACTACAACCCCCTTTACTTTCAACCCGCATAGCTCTCGTACAGAAAGCTCGATCAAGCTGAATTTTGAGGAGGGCCTTCTAAACCTTCCAAGCTAAAAGTGATTCAATTTTGACACAAATCCAACGGTGGATTTGAGAGAAATAACTAATTGAACCAAAAGTCCAGAGGCTTTGCCATAAGCACTTCCTACACAAGTTCCTTTCATGCTTAATTCCTACACACACCCTTTCCATGAGCACCTCTCCACACATAAGAACTAAAAACACCTTCCTCACACACATTCTCCTTTTTTCTTTACTTTCTCCTTTGCATACCCCCAAATCCTCTCCCTTTGCCAGCCTCCATGACCTTCTTTGAGCTTGTTCCCCTTGTCCAATGAAAGCTTCAAAATCCTTTTGCACCAATCAATGGCCTTCTCATCCTTCAAAGGCCAATGAGAATTTGATAATGAATTGCCATCCAATTGAAATTAGGATGAGAATCCTTGGGCCCAATGAAACACAAGAGATATTCCATCTTCCAATCAAAGAGGATGACAATCTTCATGACTAATGGGAGTGGAGGATCCATCCTCCCCCCCATCTTGGATATTTTGATGAGGTCTCTTGAGCTTGATCTTTAACTTTTCCGTCCGTTGACCCTCACATCCTACTTCTTCATCCTAATTACTTCAAGTAACTAACTACTAGGATAATTTATCGATAGTAACAAGGATAAGTCCTTGAGTTCTTACTTGACTAATTGAATGGTTGAAGTAACATTTCCGTGTACCATTTACTTCTTGATATTCCCTACCTATTTACTTTACTATGCACTAATTAATTATGTAGCACATAGTAATTGGAATTATAATTTGCATCATAGAAATAACATCCACATACTTCTAGATCCACCGTTGAATTTAGGGTTTGATGAATCCATTAAATCTAAGGTGTTCGAGTTTTCATGAGGTTCCGCTGTCACTCCCACACCTTACGCCTACTTTAATTTGTTAAATAAAAAGGCTTCGACCCCTTTTGAACGCAAGTACCACCTTGTTTGTACTACCTTCTTGGTTTTTGTTGATGCAGGTGCAACTAGTCATGGCGGACGATGACGCTACGCCTTCAAATCCTCCAGTCGCACCCGTACAACAAAAAGAGCTTGAAAAAGCACCGTTCGCCTTAAATGTTTCTCAACGGCCGCGCAAAGAAGAACCGCCCAAAAGAATGGTGCGCACTCGAGTCGATCGTTCGGTCTAGGATCGTCGATTGTCTCCTAACCCACACGCTTTAGCAATTTATTTAGAGTTTGTTCCTACTTGAAGACTACGCTAAAAAGATTTAAAAAATGTCAATGCGAAGATGATGATGTCCGTCTCCATTGTCGAACGTGGATTCTCGGTGATGGCCATTACCGTTGACTACGAAGCCCAATTACCCCCCTTTCCATGGAGCATCAAGCCGAGTACCTCGCTCGCACCATTCGTCGCATCCTAGATTTTTTACAACTGTGATCTATCCTTTAAGTCAGTTATTCAGTTGTAATTCACCTGGGCCTATTCAGGCGGAAATGTTAATACTTAAGCTTGATTTTAATTCTACTTAAGAATATGATAAAGTGAGAACTAAATAAAGATGTAATAGGACTACATCCTAAAATCTTATGAGTACACCATTAGTGCTTGAAAAACATTCTACAGACTAACTTAACATTGTCATGGTGAAATATTATTGTTAATTATGGGCTTGTATTCCCAATATATCAATAAATCCCATCTAATTCTACACCCCTTTTCCCTTCTCTACAACATAAAAAAGGATAATGCACTTTTAAAGGTTTACTAGGTCCTAAACTAATTAAACGTTACATCAATTGAAATAAAGAAGTATTCTATGCCTAGAAATACCACAAAAGCTAATTCAACTATTAATAATCACTACTTGAAGGTTTATAAGCATTCAAATCATTAGTACTAAGGAAATTTTAGGAACTAAAGCTTAACTATTTGTTGAGCTATAATCCATGGCTCACAACAACTAATGTAGGGAGATTATGGATGTGGAGCAATCAAAAGATGAAATGTACGACGTTCATTCATAATGATGATGCAAAGTGCTTCCACGTGGCTATACAAGGGACACAAATTTGTAATGATGGGTCATATTGATTTTGAGGATCATGTGTTCATTAAAAGATGACAAGCCGATAAAAAAATGAATGCGATGGGTGGGATGTTTAAGGCCGAAAAAGGGGTATTGTCGAAAGCAAGTTGTGTTTGTTGCTAAAGGTTGTGCACACTTTCGAAACTTTGTAGTTCATAGTAGCATGACTATAAAAAATGCTATTGAAAAATTACAGAAAATAACAAGGGAAAAGGAAACATAGAGGAATGAACATAGACAAAAGCAAGAGGAGGAAGCAAAATTGTTGAGAAGAACAAAAGTAGAAAAGGAGTTGAGAATAGAAGAAAGAGAAGGCGTGTTGAATATTCAACCATTGGCTTTAAGCTTGCCACCACATTCATTATCATGGTTGGAATGTGTAAAAAGGAAGGCGTATAATGAGAAGACACAATTTGCATAGACAATAATTCAAGAAATAAATACAACTAAAACATCTATAGTTGAATTTTTTCATAGAAGCAAAAGATGTTGGTGTCCAAAAGAGTAGATACGACTAAGAGCTACATCAATAGATCCGGTGTTCATTGAAGAATCGGAGGATGATGAAGGGGTGGAACAACATTTTGTGGAGGAACAAACAATGGAAAAGGACACAAGGGAGGAGAACATTATTGAGGTGGAAGAACATCTATCCCTAGAAATACAGGTGGAGTACAACAAGCCAAAGAGGTGCAGGCAAATGCAGAAGCACAACAAAGGGCAATGGAGACGGCGAGGCATGAAGCAGAAGTTGTAGTGAAGAAAAGACACTACAACAATAGGGGGCTATTTTGTGATCCGAATATCATTACAAACAACAAATAAAGAAGTTTCCAAAAGCCCGTTGTTGCGAACCATAATTCCTCGTAAACTCTTAAGCTTTTGCGATACCATAACATTCATACCCGTACAATCGCAAGTCCTTTGCAACTCCGGAACTTGATACAATCGCAAAACTTTCCGATTGTAACTGCTTCTATACATTGTTTGCGATTAACATTGCATTAGAAACTATTTGCAACACACCCATCATCGCAATGACTTAGAGAATCGACTCAAAAGTCTATCAGTTTTTTATATAAGATCTAACGCAAACTTTTTGGGATTCTCAAAATGCCACTAAAAGTTTGCGAAACTTGATACAATCGCAAAACTTTCCGATTATAATTGCTTCTATACATTATTTGCGATTAACATTGCATTAGAAACTGTTTACAACACACCCATCACCACAACGACTTAGCGAATCGATTCAAAAGTCTATCGGTTTCCGATATAAGATCTAACGCAAACTTTTTAGGATTCTCAAAATGTCGCTAAAAGTTTATGAAATCGTGGATTTCGCAAACTTGTTCTGGAATGATTTTACCCGTAAGAGTGTAACGATATCTATGACATGGTATACTCCATACTAGCAGTTGTAAGTGCGACTACATGCAACTATAGGGGTTGCGTTCACACCGCATTACATGTTAATTAGCTAACCCAATTGTATGCGAACATGTGTACTTTTATTTTGTAATTAAATATTTAGTTTTAAGAATTATTTTGATTAATCTAGACCGTCCAAGTCGTAGCCCTTGGGGTGCGGACACGTGTTGGGTTTAAGGCTTGATCAACCATGCTATGTCATTGTACACGTGGCACATATTAGGGTTAGGGTTATAGGGTTTAACCCCCATTGAATTATCAGGATGATGCCATATGGCAACCTAGTGACCGCACGATGTAGTTGTAAATGCAACTAGTATTTTGGTAGCTTGAAGCGCCATTTGTCACATGGTCCCACTTTATAGGTGTTAGGGTTAGGGTTAGGGTTAAGGTTTTTCATCTTATCGTTTATAGTGTGCCACATGGCAACACAACAACTGTTAGATTTGGTTTCTCTTATCCTATAGCTGCAACAGCTGCTCTTAATAGTACATGAATTGTCCCACAGTTAGCTTTAAGGGATGCAGTTATGCCTTCAAATGATGAAAACACACTTGGATTGACCAACTTAGACACACATGGGAACTACCCAGCATGGAGGCAGCAGGAAATGTCACCCAGATGCTTAGATGAGGAGACCCTAGGCCTATCTCTTGCTGCAAAGCTTGGCTCCATCATGCCTGTAAGAGGTAAGGATACAAGCAAGGATTGAGGGAATGCAAAAACTACCATTCTCACATTTCCGCCTGATTGAAACTTGGATTTTACAATGTGTTCCTCAGGCCTCAATATTGCACCTTCCAATTGTGAGCACAAAACATCCTTCTTCCATTATTGAGTCCCATGCAAGGTTTATTAGTTTCAGTCTATCCATCAATTGATGCATCAACAATTTCTAAAAATCTTGGAGGCCAAGAAGTTGATCGTATGGCAGGAATGGCAGCTGAAATGCCAAGAACTGTGGATTGTTGAGCACTGTATGATGAGCCAAATGGTTTTGACAGAAAAGGCAACACAGAAGACATAGTCACCCTCCACACATCCTGGCTGATTCCGGTATTGAATGCCGCAGTTGTTGCCATGGTAGCTACAGTAACCACTGAACTACAATCTGATCCAAGGCCCTCATCAACTCCTGCTAAAGCTCTATATATTGGAAGTTGTGACTTGGGCCAAAGTAAATGCCAGCCAAGATTGGGATAGTGGCAGTCTTCAGTATGGTGCCATTGGCATCAATTGTATTTCACAGTCTTGTTCTGTTGAAGATAGTAGTTCCCTCTTGTTATTTGCAACATGGAGAGAGGCCTGCACAACACAGTAATTAGTTTCAGTAAAATCACTAACACCCTGTTTGTATAGCCACTTCAGTGAATAGCCCTAAGAGACCATATATTCCTCCATATGCCTGTAAATCTCCTGTAAATGAGAGAGATGAAGTTCAAATTAGATTGGAACATAAATGGGCACAATGGTCCCACCTGCTCTGAAAGA
>Ga0209208_10006160_pt1 | contig 16544 bp, 20 predicted proteins | sample S1TSphfallax_3_FD_187694 | JGI IMG/M metagenome (GOLD analysis project Ga0209208, IMG submission 187694) | Host-associated microbial communities from peat moss isolated from Minnesota, USA - S1T2_Fd - Sphagnum fallax MG (SPAdes) (version 2) | ecosystem: Host-associated > Plants > Peat moss >...
ACATTTGGCACACATGTCAATGAGGTTGCAACCCACATAGACATCTGACTCAAAGCCATGTTCTCTAATCAATCTGTGGACATGTTTGCCCTCTTCAAGTGCTTGTAAACCAGCAAATGCATTTAAACTCGAACAAAAGTGAATTTGTCAGGAATCATGCCCTCTTCTTGTTTTGCTGAAAAAGGTCCATTCTTTGCTCACATTGTCCAGCCTTGACATGTCTGGCAAGCCTTGCATTCTATGAAAAGATGTGCAATCGTACAGTTCATGGTGGCAATGCAGCCACCTTTGCTTCCACCCAGGGCTGGTTCAATTTGTTGTTGACCCAAAGTCCCTTCCCTGTCTTCTTGGGTTTGAAATCAGGATATTGTGCGTTTGCCTATGACCAGAAAATCCACAACAAACACTGATCAGCAAGGGCAGCTGTCATTGCACAGATTATCAAGCTGCAAGGACAAGAAAAACAGCATCTACTACTGATGATTCCCTGCATCAACAAAGGGAAACTGCAAAAACCATAATTGTCAACAACCTTCTCCAACCTGTGATCCCAACCATTGCAAAGGACCCAAGAAGAACTCTGGCCAAAGTTCCTCTACAATCAATTTTTGGTCTGCAAGGAAAACACAGGAAAACTGTGGTGAGAAAACCATGCACAACTTCACTGCTCGCTTCCCTTTCTTCATGGCATCATAACATGATTACAAAAGGAAACTAGCTCTTGCAATTTGCATGCAATGCAAACAGAAGGTACTGTATCAATTGCATCAGTCTGCACATGTTTACAGAAAAGGAGCATTCAGCCATGTGTGGGAATAGGCAAACAAAAACATGCAAAGTGCAAAAGGGCAGTCAAAGAAAGAAAATAACACACACACCTAAACCCTAAACCCACAATCAAACACATTCGAAGACAAATCACTTTACCGATGTCATGAGCTCTAGGCGCGGCCTTGGATTCGATGCATCGTGCTCTGGGCAGAGCTGCAGGTCGCGCACGAGGGACTGTTTGCTGCAGACAAGGCATCCACACAAATAGCCAAAAGCTTTTGGCCACTTTCCCCATCACAGATCAAATCCTTGCACTGCAGTAAAAATGGACAGCTTCTCCCCCTCCCCGCACACAGCACCTGCACCTCCCTCAACCATGATGTCGAACACATCCTTTCCTCCCTCCACGACAAACATCAGACAACAAAACACAGTTTCCTCAATTTCACACAGACCCATTCACAGAATAGTAAACAGTTTGAGAAATTCTGCAACAACCAGGAACAACACAACGTTTCCGCAACGAAACTGCTTAGCGAAGAACTCAATCCATCTCCATCGCCGTGGCGGCAACAAAGCTCCTTCCAGAAGAAGAACAAGAACAACGCGATCGATTTCCTTCCTTTCTGGGGTTGAGGGTTTAGAGTGTCATCAGATTATCATAGTTGATCCATCGACTCGTGGATGAGTTTATTAAGCTTCATCCATGAAGAGGAAGTCAAATTATTGACACGGCTTAGTGGCCTTCGTGGACGAGTTATCTCCCTCATAGATGATACATTCATGAGGGCTCTAGTCTGTAGTTGATAATCTGACCGGCTGCGCTCCTGATGGTCCCACAATGCGTTTTGCTTCCGCGGGTTGCGGCATTGCTGGTCATTTCTTCTGTTTGTTTCTTGAGGATGGCAGTGAAGTCTGTGTCTCCCTATCTGCGAGAGTTACTGTGGAGATGGATCAATCTTCCTGCATCTGGATGTCTGTCTTCTTGTTCTTGTTCTTGTTCTTCTTTTACTTCATGTGGGATCAAGAAACAAAGAAGATTTAACACCGGTTTGTTCAGATCTTCTTCATGGAGCGGAAGCTTCCTTGGATTCAACAAGGAGGATGAGAGCGCATCGTGTACTGTGGAGAAGGTACTCTCAACCCGGGCTTTGCACAATCCAGGCATTCATACAACAGAGAGGGGGTAAGCTTTGGAACCGGAAAAAATGGATCCAGTTGCTCCATCTCTCTATTGATCACAAGGATTTCTATTAGGTCAGGCAATTCGTGAATTTGAGTTTCTCGTACATTGGAAAATTGTAGTGGATTCAGCCGTCATCTCTCATTGATCACGAGGATATTTTTATTATGTCAAGCAATTCAGGGTTCTGGGACAATTGGAGAAAACGTCTGCAAGATTTCAGGTTTGTTCTTTGGAATATAATGCAGGAGCCTGGAGACCAAGGGGAAGTTGCTGAGGGAATTCTCAAGCACGCCAGTGTTGGAATTTGAAAAGAAGTGCTGGTCATGTGACAGCAAAGATGATGCATCACCATTCTTTGTGTGCACTGCATGCGGAGCTATTCAACCACTGGATGAGGGTTTGGATTTCTTCCAGCTCCTTTCCATGTAAAGCTCTTCAACCTCCTGGCGCTAATCTCCTTTTGGACCTTTTGCTGACCAACACTTGGTTGCATGTATCTTCTGAGTTAGCTTTGCGTGAACAGCAATTCTAGTGTCCATTTTGTGATCCATATTTCAAAGCATCTTGAAACCTCTATCCTCAAGTACAAGGGTTTTCCATTCAAAATCTTAAAATCCAAGTCTGGAACTGTGTGTTTCCCAGAAGAATTGTGACCAGCTCTCTCTCTTTATCTCTCTCACACACACACCCCTTAGTTTTGTAGTGCAAGAATTCTGAAAGTGTAACTGTGTTTTAAGGGTGATTTTGCAAAGATTGTATGTGGCCTTCAATTTTGTTTCCATAGACCAAGCAGTCTATTATCATTGTCTCACCACAGATTACCAATTCATTGGAATCTGAGATTGCAAGAGTTTTAGCCTTTCACATCAGCACATTTCTGCCCCCCTGCTATGTAGAGAGAGGAGCTTTGAAGTGGATGAGAAAGAGTTGGAGAAGCAGTACAAAAGGCTGCAAAAATTCTTGCACCCAGATCTTTCCAGCTTAAAATCACAGGTTTGTTTTTCCCTCTGCCTGACTGTTGCCTGTTTCGATACACAAAATCTGTTCATCTTCACAAGGGCTTTTTCTAGGCTGGAGTATAATCTAGTCACACACAGTTTTAGGGTGTGATTGGATAAGCTGGTAAGGCATATTGGCAACTAGGTTTGCTCAACTGTAAATATCATATGCGGTTACAAATAGACCTATGTCTTCAGCATTGTTGTGTTACCTTCAAATTGTTGTTCTGGAGATTTCTCTGCAATTTCACAGATATGAAACCTTCAGTGTTGCCACAGGATGTCTGAAAATAACATCAATCATTCAGCATCTACAGCCAGCAGCCTAATCTTCAACCCTGTTTCTGTGCCTTCATTAATCCCTCTATTTGGTGATCATTTAATGGCATTGAGCAACCAAATCAACTTTTCTCATTATTGCAGAGGTTTCACTGACCTATGGGGTATGCCTGAAATGTGGGGTTATGACTGGTGTTGTAACTTAACCATTATCCCTCAATGCTGCTCTCTATCAGTGAACTCAAATATGACCACCAGAATTCCAATTGTTTGCCTTATATAATCTGAAGGCAATCTACAACATATGTAGACCACTGGAGACCCCTAACTTTTGACCTTAGATTGTATAATGTCAATTCTGTTCAGGTCATTTGTAACTATGGAGACATTCATGGTATCTCTCAAGATATTACTCTCTTTGATGATGGTTCATTGACTCACCTGATAATGGATATTGTTGTTTTCCGGGGTCTGATGGAATTGAACAGAGAGAACAGGGGTATTCAGCGGACCAATCAGGGCAGGTCATAAAAGCTTACTACACTCTTTTGGACCCTTTATCTCGGGCCCGATATTTGGTAAGCTTGTCCCCTACTCTTTGCCCTTGATGTACTCTCCCTTTCCCTTCATGTCGCATTTGTTTGTTTCAGAATACCACGACTTAGTTGGCAGTTGATAGGTATTCACTACTTGCCTTATACCAGAGTTGAATCCCACTTGCTAAAACCACCAGACATTTTGTAGGAAATTGTGAGGCATTGGGTATGCTTTTCCCTAAGGTGCATCTATCATTTCAAGCTGCTGAAATTATAGGTTCTGTCACCTTAAAAGATAATGCCTTGAGATATAAGCCCTGGCCCCTATAATTGACTTTTCTTAGGAATGGCAGCTTACAATTACCAGCTTTCAATAAACCTCACAATAGTCAAATTTGTGCCATTCTGACTGTAGCACACATTGGACAACACAAGGCAACAGCAAAACAAAATTGTAATCTTTTCTGGGGCTCCATGTTTGGTGTGTGATTCAGTGTCATTGTTGTGTGTACTTGTGGACAGTTGACCCTAAACGGTGTAAGCATTGATGAGGAAGGAACAATACATGACCCACCACTTCTTTTGGAGGTCTGTTCCTTCCATTCTTGCAATTTTTTTCTTTGAAACTCAAATCGTTGTTTAGAGGACTTTACCAATACTCTCTATATGGAGGCTCTGTGCTTTGGGATCAGATGCTTCCTTGTGTAGGGGCAAGCTAAAATGAAATCAAAGTTACCCTCAAAGGCTTGTTGCAGCTTGAATGAGGATATTGTGCCTTTGTTTTATTGGCTCCGTTTTTAGAGTGCTAGCCAATATCATGACTCAGTCTCCCATTGCTTCTGGAAATGTGACAAAAACTCAGGATGCAGATTTTTGCACAATATTTTGTTTGATATTGGGCAGATTATTATGTTCCTATATCCCTCATCAGGAGCTGATGAAGTCAGTTTGGATCATGGCAGCTTATCACTACTATCCCTGAAGGTGATGGTCTGATGCTTTGTGAGTGACACTCATAAGGTTATGGCTATACTCATGCTTGCCATGTTAGTTTTGCTTTTACTCGAACTGACTCAAACAGTTACCTTAAAGGTGTTATTGTGGAATTTTCTCTGCAATCTCACAGTTCTGGAAGTGGGGATGTTGTTCCACTCCTGAACAGAAACTCTACTATTTTTAAGCTGCCCAAGGCTCTTCAACTCTTAAAATTGGAGACAGAAGACACAAGCCAGCAATGCATCAGCCATGAACAATTCCTGTGGCTGCCAGTTGTGTGTTTGGAGTTTAAGGAAGTCAGACTTTAAAGAAACCCAAAATGGGGGTGTGAAGCCTTTTTTTTTGACAGAAGCAATTAATCTGGCAATGAACTGCTGCAGATTTGAAAAAATGGTTATTACACAGAGACTGTTTCTATGTGCAGATAATGGAGTTACGAGAAGAGATTGAAGAAACAGCAGATCCTACAAAACTCCAAGAAATCAAAGAGAAAGTATGTTTGTCAGGCCCTTGACTGCAAGTTCTTTGTCATGTTACAATGTAGCAGCCTTAATCTTGGATCCAACCCCCTCTGCAACTACAGTCATAGATTAGTCTTTAATCAATATACTCAAGGAGATAGGTATATAATCTCAAGGAGACAATGTCAGTGAAACATAAAATTTACTGAAAATAGGGATCTCTCTCCTTAGTTAGTAGGGCTTGCAGGAACAAGATTTGTAGCAGCACCCCAAGTAGATGTTTTGATGAATATAAAGTTTATGAATGTTTGGTTTCAATCCTTTGTGCAATTGACTTTTTTGCAGAATAGCATAAAATTGCAAGACTGTGAGAAGGCCCTGAGCACTGCATTTGGTAATGGGGATCTGGCGGGTGCAATTCCACTAGTGCGGAAGATGACATACTATGACAAGATCTCTGAAGAGATTACACGGAAGTTATAGGTTTCTTCACCCGCAGAGCTAGCCCCATTCAGGTCTCAACCATCATCTGAGCCTGAAACTGAAGACACCAGCAATCACCTATCTTCACAATTTTTCCATTCATCTGGAACACCTCTTAGTGGGTAAGACAGTACACATCATAGGAGCCAGTGCTTTCGTAACTGCACACCAACTTGGTTGGACCAACACAGGAAAGTCATTTAGCACTTTGTACATAGCTTTGTGGTGTTGCATGAAGATGACACCACTATGGCCTTTTTATATAGAGTTGGGTATGACTTGAGGCTACAACTTGTTGTCTAGTCTGTTCTATGCATGTGATGTTTGATGAGCATCACATACACCTATCAAATGGCACATTTCAGTGTAAAGGTACTTGAAGTCTGCCCATGTTTGATCCTGATTTATGTGACCAAAGTTTTGAAACTAAGTTTAAGACTGGCTGTCTATTTGAATGGTATGTCCCAAATTCTGTGGAAGAAACTGAAATCAATATGTGTGGATGCCAAATCTACTTGCTTGTTAATAATACAGTAATACTTATCATCATCATCTGTTTGTTCAGTAGTCTGATGCACAAAAATGATGCGGGAGGGAATACCCACAATGGTAATAAAAGCAACCTCAAGTTCAAGAGAAGAAGGTACTTCTCATATCCTGACACATGATGGTTCTCAATGCTGATGATGATTATGCAAGGATGGACATAGAGTTCATTGGACACTAATGTTTTTTTCCCCTTTGAATAGTTTCAGCTTCGTGTGTGATTTCCTTCACATATGTGCAAAATTTGTATTATCAATCATATAAAATGAGGGAGCCACCAATGATTTCTGAGTGCTTAGTAATGAACGATAGTGTGCACAAGTGTTGTGGCTAGCCTAACTCTTGACTCTTCAATGATTTCGACTTTGCAACAACATCCAACTCTTAGTGCATGATACGAAGACACAACTCTTCCAATTGGGTGGTGCATTCCCAATTTGGAGAAAAGATTTAAACAGGTTGTTGCACCATTTTAGATGAAAAGCAAGTTGGTGATTAAAAAACGTTGTCCTAATTCAAAACCGAATAGAAGAGGGGAACTATGAAGGGGGAAATGTCCACACATTCCAAAAAGAAAGGGAGGATGAGAGGTGGGAAAAAAATATTTATTAATTACAAAGGTTGGGGCAAATGGGATGGGAAAAAAAGAACTAAAACAAATATTCCACTAGTTCCAAATGAAAGTGCAAATGGAAAGGGAAAAAAATTGTTCACCTATTCTACAGGAAGGGAGGTTGAAAAATAAATGTCCATCGATTCCATAAAAGGATGACGATAAATGAAAGTTGGAGGGAAAATCAAAATCAAATTGTCCATCGAGTCCATAAAGGATGTTGGTAAAGGGGGAAAATAACCTATGTGCTTGTGGAAAGCAAATGATGATCATCTTGATTGACTTTTATTTTATTTTTTAAAAAATCACACCAAATTACTTATTTGCCTTCGATTAACTATCATTTAATTTTTAAAATCTCTTTTTTGTAAATTATGAATCTTTCAATAATTTAAATTATTTTTATAGTAAAATTTTTCCTATTTTTTTTATGTAACTTTTTAAAATGATCGTACATTTTTAATTTTGGAAAACAACATTTGTAATGTTATGGATCGGTGACATTTCCATTTCACATGACATGTAAATTATTTATTTTAGGATAGTTTAGAATTGAATTTTTTTTCTTAAGCCAAGTGATCAAATTTTGTTCCAATGTGATCACTTTTTGGTGTTGCTTCGCAAATTTAAAAGTTAAGATTTTGATTATTCTCATCATTTATGTAGTTATGATATGAACACTTTCTTTTCAAATATCGTTTCACATTTTTAAATAAGTCTTTTCATGTAAGTTTTTCCATATGTGAACTTCATTCAACAACTGTTAATGACAAAGTTTGTTACTTTTTTTTTGAAAATTCGTGCATTAGAAAATTTGAAAACTTCTCCTAACATTGACATTAGTGTTTTACCTAAACCAACTAGTCCTATCAATAAAACATACATTTATTTTCCTTTTTATCCAAAACTTACAACAATTATTACATAGGAAATTCAAAACTTTCAAAAAAATTTAATAAGGTTCAACAAGTATGAATTTATTTATGTATAATGAATGCCTACTATCTCTTGTAGATTTTATATTTACATCTTTCATATGGCTTAAAACATTGTGTCATTTCTTTTCATTTTTTATTTAAATTTTTTCCTTATAATATTTTTTTAAATCTCACAAATCTAACTTTAGTTGTTGTTTATGATTACAAATGAGATAAACAAACTTGGAATTAAACAAAATGATTTATGGTTATGATTTTCATGATGTTTTATATGTTCAATTGTGCACAAAATTCAACTTGACTTGTTCATATAATTTCCATGGGCACAAGTTAAAGCTTTTCAATCCATGTTATCATTTATGTCTATGATTTGAAAATAAACAAATCATTTCGTATTTCACAAGGTTTAAAATAAAACAAATAAATTGTGAAATGATTTTTTAATGATTTATTTAAGTTTAACCATGCACATTAATTTATGCAATAACTTATTGGTAATGTTTCATTATGTATCATACATAAACCAATAATACTTTATAAAATTTTACCATCTAATTTAATAAGTTACTTATTTGAATTCCTTTTTTAATTACATCAAGTTACATTATTAATCTATCAAATTACACTATTAATATTATCATGTTATGTATCAATTTCAAAGGATATTGAAAGTGACAAGAAGTAATTAGGTTTGTAAAAGGGTAAAAAAAATTATTTATAACAATTCAAAAAACATAGTTCGTTTTTATTTAATATAATTCAATATTAATGGTCATTCATTCAAATAATGATCATCCTTTTATAAGTGTAAAAACCCATGATATTTTCAAAGATCATAAAAAATATGTTATAAATTGTTATTTCTATTAAAAAACAAGAACATTCCATTTTAAAATTATACTTTTTTAGTTTTAAATTAGGTTTTAAATTTAAAAAAATTTGAAAAAATCTTTGATGAAATTTTCTAATTAATTTGGTTTTTATTTTTATTAATCTTTCAACCCTACCATTATCAAGTAATGACCATCAATTTAGTAGATCCTAATAATTGTCCATTTAAAAGTTATATGTAATACATCTTGGTCATTTAACATTATAAATCCAAAGGTTTCAATTTAGGTTCTCCTTAAAAAATTTATGAAATTAAATTAAAGTCTTCCACATTACTTTGTATTTAGACAATTTAAATAGTTGGTGGGTTTATAAAAAATGTATCATGAATCTTGTTTCAACCTTGCTGAAACTTTTATAATCAAGGCCATCACTTTATAAAAATTTATGGTTATTTCTCACTTTTTATTTTGTTAATTTTTATCTTTGCTTTGTTTTGTTATTTATTTTGAATTCACAATTCTTTTTAATATTTTTTATGTTTTAATTTTCTTGATCTATTATCTTTTTTAATCTTAGTCCAAAAATTTGGTTTATTATCATTTATTTTGTATAGTTTCATTGTTAAACCCTTCAAAAGTTTATTATTTTTAATACATTTCTTTACATGAACTTCAATAGCTTTATGTGGGTGTACTTGAATTGTAAATTTCAAATTTCACTTTCTATTTTAAAATATGTGCATTATTGGGTCTTTTGGGGAGTTATGTTGTCAACATGTTTGTTGATTACAATCATAATTTTTTATTCCAACAAGTTGAGGTAACTTATTAAATTCAAACTATTTCAAATTCATTATTTTGATAAAAATTGGTTCTTTTTTATAATGATTCATGTTTATTGTTGTTATTATCATGTTTTTAAGACTATATTAAAACATTTTATGATTTTTTTAGTATTTTTTATACAATGTATTAATGTGAAATTTTGTCAAAATGGATATGTGTAACATTTTGGGTGATCTTTTTGTGTTTTATCTTTCATTTTGTGTTCATAAATCCTAAATACTATTAATTTTCTATGCATCATGTGTTTCACATCTTTTTTTCATGTTTATTACTATTAATTATCAACATCCAATTTTAAAAGGTACAAAATTTTGGTAAAAACCCCATCAAATTGTTCACATTAAAGTTGTGAAAACATTAATTTAATTTATATCCTTTGAAATGTTGAATTAAAAATACATTGAAAGTTATCTTATGATTTATATAATATTAGTTTGAACCCCGTGCCTTATGCACATGTGTGTGTGTATTTGACGATACATATTACAAAATTACAACTACAAACTACATTTCCAAAACCTCTCTATATACCACATTTCGCATGTATTCATCGAGACCCTGGCCGCTAAAAATCTTGATGTTTGCACTACTTGTGACCCGTGAGATAACAACATACAATTGACCATGGTAAAAGACTAGAGATGGCAAATATACCCCAATGTTGTTAAGTGTCTGACTTTGACTCTTGTTGATTGTCATTGCGAATGCCACTTGAACAAGACATTGACAATGACGCAAAACAAATGGCCAATTAGTCTCAGAGGGGGACATGATGATGCGGGGTATGAACACATGTTTGCCGACATTGTTCCCTGTGATGATCTCCGCTTCAATGACACGTTGACCCAATTTCTTAACAATCAGCCTCATACCATTGTACAATCCTATTGATTGATTGAAATTGTGCAACAAAAGGATTGGCACACCAACTTTGAGTTCCATCTTATGATTTGCGATACCACTGAATTGCAAAGTGTTCAAAAATTCCACCAGATATAATGAATCCATTGAAACTCCTGTAATAGCACTTGTACATTCTTCTATCAAAACCAAAGAATCTACGCTCATGTACGTGTGCAATTCTTTAGATAACAATTCAAAAATTGCATTGTTCACTTCATCAACGTCAATATTTTTGGGGGCCAAAAATGTTGCGTTGCATAAGATACATGGCATCTCTAGAGTGGCATTGGTGATCCGAATAGATGGTTCAGATTAATTCTCTTAAACTACAATCTTCTACTGGCAGCCTCATATGGGATGGAATCTTGATCCAATCTGGATCGACACCTTCTTTTGCAACAGATCGTTGCCTTGATCGCATCTTTAGCAGCATGTTACGATTCTTTGTCTTCATATTAACATGCGAGTCATGGTAGCCAATTCTGAAGAGCAGCAAGAGTTTGCCAAATGGGTGTTAAATGTTGAAACAATAGTATTCTCGTCCTCCCTTGGGAACAACAAGCAGGATCTGTTGAAAATCCCCACCAAGGACCACGACTTTCCCACCAAAGATCTTCTTGGTTGCCTGTGCATCATCCAATTGCATCAAATCATGCAAGGTCCAATCAACAATTTCAAAAGCTGGACGATGCATCATCGGTGCCTCATCCCAAATGATCAAATCAGCTTTACGCACCAACTCGGCCATTTTCATCTTTTGTGTGATGTTGCAAGTCGACTCATCATGCAGATCAGTTGGAATTTTGAATCTTGAATGGGTGGTTTTGCCACCCAGAAGCTGCAAAGATGCAATTCCTGATGAAGCAACTGCGAGCATGATTTTGCCTTGCCTTTGTAGATGAGATAGAAGCGTTGTCTAAACAAATGTTTCGCCGATTCCACCACTGCCATACACAAAAAACAGTTTGCCCTTTTTGTTTATGACAACATTCAAAATAGTTTCGTATGTGCTACGTTGATCATCATTGAAACTATTTTCTGCATTGTTTACATCTGTGGTTAATGAATGCTGTCATAAGCCATCTCTTTTTGGACCAATCGGTTTCCTCCATGAACACGAGGAAGCGTTGGAAAATCTTCCAAGTTGTGTCCATTGGGGATGAAAACCTGATCAATCTTATACAATGCACAATCCTTCAACGCATCTTCAAAAAGGGTAATGACTAGATCATCACGCTCGCAGCGTGTCATTGCCTCAATGCCATCACTCAAAGACTCCCAATGTGCATCCCATAGCTACCTAGGATTTGTCACCTCACAAAACATCAACATGGAGGCAAACATGTCACGCAACTATCGTCTTGAGGCCCAAAGACCAGCTTCTTCCAAGGCTTGATGCCATTCATTGTCGTTTGCAAGTAAACCCATTGCAATGCATGCATCTTTGAATGTGTCATGCTTTGTGCCATCCACTATCCACAAATGTTTGTAGGATGTGGCACCTTTGATGTAGTTCAGCAACATCTGCAAATAATAACGTTCACTCAATGTCGGGTGTGCATAATACATGCGACCAATGGCAAAGCCTCTCTTGTGCATTGTCCATCGTTTCAACTTCTGATTCCACACCCATTGTTGAGGGAATTGATCGAATGTAAGGCTTCATGTAGCTTTCGATTCTTGGTTTGTTTTGAACCATTCTATTAACATTGTTCTAAAAATGGCTGACCGTGTTGCCACTTCCTGCACATCATCGTCATCATCGAACAACACCATTTGTTGATTGGGCAAATGGTATTGCAGACACTCAACGGCAGGAAACCGCTTATGCATATCAAACTTGAAAATGCGCCACATTGCTTCTGATGTAAATACATAACGACAATCGAGATATTTTTTAATTTCATTGGCTTTGACTAAATTCCCTTCGATGGCATTCTCGCTATGGCATGAGATCTCAACAATTGCACAATCATGTCCTTTGTAAATGTACTTGAACAAATACTTGACTGCATGAATGTTATTGCAGACCTCAATGTTGATGTGCACATCGTATTTGGTCAACAAATAGACATTGGATAATTATTGTGCGGTACCACCCAACGATTGTCCAATTCAACGCCATGAACCAAAACTATGCACCCCGTATCTTTGCACGGATAAATAGGATATTCGTTTACATCTGTCACTGTATCGGATTAAAACTTTCATGGATATTGTTTTTTGCATTTGCCATCTTCCATGCATGGGGCATTTGGAAATGTAGTTCCACATGGACCATGCATCATGCATTTAACAATTGTCTTGTGGGCCAACCTATTTGTCTCTGGATTTAGAAATTCAGCACTAATCATGCGGTCTACATCTTTGACCATGTGTGGCTTATAGTTTTTGACAAAGAAGATGAGAATGTGTGCATGCGGCAGGCCACGCTTTTGAAACTCAATGACATAGATTCTCGTAATTGTGCGTCCCAAAATATGTTTTTTGTGAATGTCATTGATTAATTCCTTTAGCTTGATTTTGAACACTTGGGTTACCAAATCTAATTGATTTTGAGGTTGTTGTTCGGGCAGCAACGCTCTCTTGATCTCACGCCATTAGGGATTGCAAGTGAACGTAACAAATGCATTCGGGCAGCGAGCCCATCTATAGATTGCCATGGCATCTTGATAATTCTGAACCATGTGATGTGGACCTCCTGTGAAAGAAGATGGCAAAATGATCTTCTGTTCGATGGCAACAATGCTATTGTCATTTGTAGTAATGGCGTCCTGAAGGCCTTGATAGAGATCTGCAAGAAACTTTTTATAATTCAAGAGCAGATACTTTAAACGGTTTTGTTCAATAGCCGCGTAAGCATCCACAATGTATTACTACTTCAATCGGCCACCCCGAAGCAACGCAATGCCATTAGTGTCTTGATGTTGAAGTTGATAACCGTAAAATTCAACCATTGTCACATTGCGATGCTTTCTTTGATGTTCAGATTCTTCGGCATGGTCTTTATCCAAATTCGAATCAGCATCTTGCACAACAACACCATTGAGCAGAATATTCAGATGCCATCCATCCTCATCGTAAGGAAATAACAACGAATAATGTAGAGCCATGTATCCCACATGTAACTCGGAAATGCGCTGAAACGAGCTAGCTTGCTGAACAATGATGACGTCACGCCTATCTACAGTTTCAAAATCATCTCCTACCATCAATGCAGCGACTTCATCAGTTGTCAACACATTGTATCAACGGGCATCCTTTGTTCGAGAAACAATGAGACATAATTTCAAATCCGTGGGAGCACCTTCTATTCCCATCATATCCTTTGCCATTTTGAACACTTCGACATAGGGATTGATATTGTACATCATGGTCAACAACCAATCCAACATCATTGGATCAAACAACATAATGGCATGGTGGTTTTGATGTTCGCTCTCCGTATCATGAATGTACAACTGTGCAAACTATGGACACTGTCCTTCGATAAGACATAAGGATCCGATTTTGTGATAAAGCTCACCTTGAATTCGAAAGGAGTACAATCCAGTGCCTCTTGTTACCGACTCATCAACTTTGGCACTAAGTGAAATGAATGCCAACACTGAATTGTACATGTGAATTTGATCTTGAAATTTGACGACACTTCTATTTTTGCTGCTTAAAAGAACTTCCAGCTCTTACGATGTTACAAGAAGACTCGGCAACAAAACTTTGCCATTTTCGCAACATAGAGAAAATTGTGGGTTGTTGTTGCTCGACTTTGCCAATCATTTTTTAATCCACATTTTTGCATTACAGAATCCACAGATTGTGTCCATTTCTCCACAATCCCATCGTGCCGAGGTTGACGCATCTTCGTTTCCAAACAATTACAATGCATCATTGCCAATAAAAGGTTGTACACATGTTGCTGTTTGTTGTACGATTTGCCGTTCTCGACATAGACGATTATTTCGGTCTTGTGGCATTTCAGATGGCATGGCCGACTCTGTACATTGCCTGGCATGCCGTTTTCTTTGTAGGTGATTGCGACGCTCACATGCAAATTCTAACGTGTCTTGATTTAATTCTATTGGAACATTAATATGTGGAACATGATTTTCCAAAGAGTCAATTTGCTCGTCATTTTGCTAAGCTTCTGGTTGTTGTTGAAGGGCCGCCAAAGCTGCCAAAACACTACCATGTTGCGCAATGAGTGCATGCATACGTTTTTGTATGTCTTCGAGGATTGTGTAGAAAATATATGTTGGGTTTGTTGTTGATATTGATATCAAAATCTTGGGGATCATGAGACGTTGATCGACGATATTAAGAACCCCGCTGGTCATGGAAGAAAAGCTGTAGATTTAGAAAGTGAATACATGGGATCAGTTGCTCATGAGGAAGCTGCAAAATTTAGCCACAACAATCAAAAGCTAGGAGGACTTACATTGTAGCGCCAGAAATTAAACACATCAAGTATGTGTTTGTTGGTGATCTGCTGTTTGGCGGCATTGTTGTTTGGGGGAGTGAACGTCCTACATACACGCATTGAACTAATAGTAGATGTCATAAGACGCACAAGGGCACCTAGTTGGTTGAATCTCTTCTTCAATGGACCCAGGTTTGTAGAGATTCTTGACAATCATGATGCAAAAATTGCCACAACACCTACTTAGGACTTCGTTCCATGACCATCCTACTGAGAATTGGAAGAATGGTGAGCTGTAAGGATTTTACGCAATTTGGCACAATGTTGATGCTCTATATGTATGTCAAGGTGGTGCACAACCTATTTTCTCATGGTTGGTTTTTGTAAGCAACTTTGGTAGTATTAGTTTCGCCTATCACTTAGCCCACTGTGAAAACCTAACTGCCATCATCCTCCTGCCAAGCAACTATTGAATCTCTAAATGTTATGTTGCTAACAACTTCTGTAGGATGTCTTGCAATAGGATTTTCAAGCACTTTCACCCACTTTCTGAAAAGTGGGTATGAGGGGTCTGCTGGTACTGCCTTGTTATGTGTCTCCTCGAAAGTATGGTTCATCTTACCTAACCCCATTTGATGCCATAGAGGAAAACCCCCTTTAACTCCCTCAACAAAATTGGTGCGCACTAATTTTCTGGTTAACATTCACATGTATATAATGGATTTGAACCCACAAAGACTTGCAACTGGACCAATAAGCCCTAATTCCATAAAAACAAACCAAAACTTAGATGGAAACAACCTACTTAATGAACTATATTGTTGAAAGATGACAAAGGACTCTACCAAAAGGGAATTCATAGAAAAAATGACAGATTAGGGTTTGAACATCACACAAAAAAGACTAAAATCCTCTATTTCTCAACAATGCAATCTCCACAAAACAATCACAAAAAAAATTGGAACAGTGATGGCAAGAATTGGAAATGGCAAACTTGTGTAAATAATGAAAGGGGCACCATTGGGGTTGAGTATTTGAACCTAACCACACTCCCATGGCATCATACCATTGGTCTAACTCCAAAACAATTTCCAAATAAAGCCAATGAATGAGATGTTTAGAGACAGCATACACCCAAGACATGTTTGGACCCCACAATGGCATAGATTGGTTGTACTGGTGAAACAAATGATAATAACCCTTATAGTAGTTAGGACCTGTATTAAACCCCAACATAGACTATTAAGTTTATGTGGGCACAAAAAAGATGAAGAACTGAGAGATATAAACAAAGACAGAGAGATCACCATGGTCCCTGGCACCCAACAATCTAGTGAAAAGTTTTCTAGGTTTGTGTTGCAACATCAAAAACTTCAACAACATGTCTATGCACTAGGCTCATATGACAATGCAGTTCATAAATTATTTCTAACAACCCAGAATTTGATTTCTTTGGGTTTGAATCATCCTGCTATGACTACGGGAGGGTTTATGCAAGTGATTCATTTTTCAACCTAATAAAGTAGAGGCACATTGTGCTATCCTGGGTGAATGAAATTGACATGGAAGAATTGGAATCGCAATTTTCAGGTTTTCTAGGTGCATGTCAAGGTGTATTTGGCCTTTTTGGTCTGATATTAATATCAAACCCCCCTAGGGTCGGGCATGCCTTTCCTAGACAACAACACATGCGCAGAGGGGGGGGGGGGGGGGTTTTTTTTTTTGCAAAGGTTTTTTT
>Ga0209208_10006161_pt1 | contig 16543 bp, 14 predicted proteins | sample S1TSphfallax_3_FD_187694 | JGI IMG/M metagenome (GOLD analysis project Ga0209208, IMG submission 187694) | Host-associated microbial communities from peat moss isolated from Minnesota, USA - S1T2_Fd - Sphagnum fallax MG (SPAdes) (version 2) | ecosystem: Host-associated > Plants > Peat moss >...
CCCCCCTTTTCTTTTATTAATTAATTTTTTTAATTATAAAAAAAAGGATACAAGTTGCCACATTATGATTAAAAAAACTAATTAAAAAGTTGCCATATTTAAACAATAGGTTCCAACAAGTCACCAAAATAGGACAAAATCCTAATTTTTTCTATTTCCTCCTCTAACCTCTAGTCAAATATGAACCTCTAGTCAAATACGGTTAAGTCCTCTTGTGGAGATCACCAACTCACCTACTTCATAAATTGTTTTAAATAAATAAATAAATAAAAATAAAAATTTAAAAAAAAACAAAAAACAAAAAAACATTGAACACCTATTGCAACTATAAGGCCCTTTGTTTGTATGTCCCTTGTGAAAAGCTTTGTGAGTCAAAAAAAAGAAAATGAAGCCGGATTCGAACCTATGCCCTCCTCACTAAACCCTCAAAGATATACTTTATGAGAAACACTTGTGATTTTTATTGTAAATTATAATATGTTGAAATTTTCAAAATAAAAAACTACGGTGCCAAAACAAAAACTTCAAAATTATATTAATTATTTGGCACAATAGTGCCACACTTGAAAAGGTATTAAGATAATTAATATGGATTTGCAAGAAGGTATGGTCATTAAGGCTATATAATATATACATTTACACGCCCCCAAAGCATTTACACATGGTTATGTTAATGTTATTTGACAAGTATGTACATTGAACCTTGTGTAAGTGTTATAAAAAAATTATACACAACAACAACATAAGTGTAAATGTAAAAAAGTTTAGATGCGTAAGTGTAAATGATTTACATTTAAAGTAGAACAATTCGTGAGCCATCATTTAAGTGCTCAAAGCAAAGTCGGATCCTAAGGGAGAGAGCTCCATTGTTTCTAATGTCCATCAAAACTTGAACCCCTCTTATTGACACATGTAATACACTAAAAATCATCAAAAATGGATTAGAATTGAGAAAGTTACAGCTCCCCAAAAGTAGAGGGGTCAAGAATTCAAAAAAAACACACCACCCAACACTACAAAGCCTAAACCCAATCACCTAAAAATTCGTTATATGTTACTCTATTGCTATGATTTAGAGTTGACAAATGATTTGTAGACTAAAAGGTGGCACTCCTACGACACTTTAAAATGAGCACGAAATGAGAAAGTCAAAAGCTTTAAAAGTACGAAGGGTCCAAAGAGAAGAAAAAAGAGAAAAAAAAACGTGTTTTGTGAATTGGAAAAAAAGCTTACTTGTCTGCTTGCTATTTTTTCATTACTCCTTTTCATTTGCACTTCAAAGATGATTTCTAGAGCTTGAGATAACGTGTCCCATAACATTTAAAAATCACTCAAAATAAAGCACAAATGATGAACTTTTAAAGAAATGATTCATGATAGGGTAGTGATCGATGATGAGCAATTCTACCCTAAATATGATTTAGACATCATTTATACAACTATTGACACTTTTAACACACTCAACACTAGTGTTTCAACTTTTGATGATGAACTTCAATTTGAGGTCCTCCTTTCAAGTGTCTCTATGATACAAAAGAGATTCATAATCATGAGGAGGATTCTAAGTTATAAAGCACCAAATCTATGTTATAATAAAACACACAATGCTTTTTTTACACTTTGTACACATTCCTCCAAATACATTTAAGTATTTGGGCAAAGGTTTTTTATGTGTATGTATAGATGAATCTTGCAACTTTTTGAAATGCTAGAACTTTTCATTTATGTGTAGTGATGAAAGAGAGACTTTTGTGATGGTAGGAGCCTACGGTGAGACGAAGCTAATTTAGAAGGTTTTATATCATTGGTGACGGTGGGGGCATGATTCTCTTGCAAATGGCACAAGTCCAATAATACAACATACAAACTCCTTGACAACTTTAGGGGTAAAAGTAATAATAAGGCTTAAGGGTAGAAGGATGGGCAAATATATAAATAAGTAATTCAACTAACGGCTCTTATCTTGAGGATCTTTGACTAGGGACATAAATTTGGATTCATGAATAATTTAATTTAATTATTTTGGGTTAAGTAAAATTGAAAATGAATTATATGAACTTGATTAATTCGTTAAAAAAAAATTAAAATAATTTGATGACTTCTTTATAAGAAGAATCATAATTTTAGAAAGATAATATGTGGAATAATACTATTGGGTTGTTATCAATGAATGAGAATGTTAAAAAGATGTGGATGAATGAGTCAATAATTCATCCATTCTTCCTTGTAAGTTTATAGGGGTTGTGGAAAAAGCTTTTGGGCTCATATTCTTTTTCAATAATTCCATGTTGTTACTTTGTGTCAAGTCTTCAAATAAAATAAGCTTTTTGTGTAACAAACTTATGCTACAATAAACTTATTGATTATGAAAATATTCATAAGAACAAATTAAGTTTAACTTTAAAAGGTTCAAACCCTTCTTAAGTTATCGGGGTGCACCTAACAAGCCTTGTTCATTCCCTAGTGCAAAGGTTTGTAATAAGTCATATAATAACTTTAAAACATCATAAATAAGTTGAAAAAATGACATGCAATGGCTACTTCTACCACTTGAAAAGGCTTTTAAAAACCTTGTTGAATGAATAAGTAAAAACTTTACGAACTAGAGAACCAACTATGAATTGTGGATTTTACTAGTTCAACTTCACGGGGGCAAGCTTAGAAAAAATTTAAATGAACAAATAGAAAGATGAACAAGTGGCTTATAGTGGGGATACCATCAAAAAAAAAACTTAACATGAACAAAGTGACGATATGAACCAACCATGATAACCTTGGGAAAAAAAAATCTAAGTTTTATGGAAACGAGAAAATAACAAAATGTGGAAAGAATTAAAAAGTAAGAAAAAAATTGAAATTTTACCAAGAAAATTAAAAGAATTAGAAATATATATTATATATATGGAATCTATATATATATATGCAATGTTAATTAGATGGAATACTTAATAGCTGAAAATAACAAATGTGTAGGAAAAAAATGATGTTTTTGACATTGAATGTCAATTATAAACTAAATGAGTAAAACTTTAACATTTAAATAAAAATCAAACTACTACCCAAGTGAAGAATTTACCAAATTCAAATTAATAAACAACCTAGATCTAAGGTACAAAATTTATGAAAATCCAAGCAAAATGTTTCATATATTAGAAAATAGAATAAAATCAAAATTTTGATTACTACCAAGAATTACAAAATGGATGAAACCAAAAGCTAGGTAATGTTGGGACCCTTTGCATGTGTATCTATTTGGTGCACAAAGTCACATTAATTTATTTTTCATTTTTATAAAAAAAGAATCATTTTAATAATCAATTTATGAAAAATGATGTTGATATTATTAAAACCTTAACTTAGGTGCATGACCAACTTCCTGGATTATACAAAAATGTCATTTCCAAAATGAAGAAGTTTACATGTCTTTGGGTTAGAATCCACCACATGCCTAAAGTTTGGTCCTTATTTGGGTTGCACCCGAATAGAAGCTCATCATATGCACCTAAAAACCTTGCATTATGAGGATTATTCACCAAACTCACAAAAGCTTTCCCTAATGGATGCCTTCACAATTGCAACAATACATGATGAGTTTATTACATCGTAAGTTCATTACATAAAATGTGCTATTACAAGACTTGATGTTAAATTAACAACATAAAAATATGAAAAGAAAAATGAGCCCAAAACTTTACCCAAAGGAAAAATGGATGAATCATCCACCTTACTTACAAATGTGACATACATCTAGCAAAGGCCATCAATTGGAATGAATTGCCATCCCATCGATCCATATCAAGCATAAACATATGAAAGCATGACAAACTCAAAACCTTCTAATCTTTGACAAATAGTGCATGTCTAAATAGCTCTTGACTATTGCAAATTAACCTTGGACCTAATCTTGATGATGCTTTCTAGAAATCTTACGATTTTCATACAAAGAGTCCACTCCCATTCGTGACAAGAGGTTCAAAGGAGGCCAAGATACATGTGTGTGTATATATATATATATATATAATACATATTTATCATCATCAAGGAGATTTTGATATTCTAGGAGACATCTTTTATTAAAAAATACATGAATTGAAGGTATGAATACAACTCCCTATTGAATGAGAATAAGAGTGGGAAAAAGCAGCTATCAATAGTCTCCACTTTGGAGTGATAGAAGGTGCATGAATATGCATGTGCACTACCTCCAACTTGAAGCCAAATTTTACTCCTTTCTGCTTCACTACACATGGATCAATGGATACACTTGAGTGTAGACACAAAGCACATGAAAGAAGAAACCAAATTCAGAAGGAAATGAACAATTTTTCTGAACACCTCCTCCATCTAAGGAATTTTCAAGGATTGGTAAATTGTGCTCATCTACATACCAATCATTGAATAATATGTACATTCCAATAAAGAAAAGAAAAAGGGAAGCTAAGTAAGGAACAAACTGGCATAAACCTGGCTTCAAAAGCACCCAAAAGAATTTGAATTTCCAACTCCAATGAGGCTGGAAGCGATGAATTTTAAGAACCCCGCACTAGGGTTAAGAATACTGCCATCCAGAGTGTGATTGGTACCACTGACAGTGCATACTGCAACAGACCCACATTGTCCATCATCAGTTAAAAACAGATGACTATTTTTCTGGGTGTTGGTCAGTAGTAGAGCCAAATTTGAGCAAGTGCTCAGATATTTTGAGAGCTGCATAAATACCTTATACTTGAAAAAAAGGAAAGAGTACCTGAGAGAGCAGAAGATTGGCAAGCATGCCTGCCAGTGGCTGTGTACTTGCTCGCAGCTGAAGCACACCCAAGTAACAAGTTCAATACACACATCTACATGACATAGATATTGTTGGTAAGTTAAGCATATGGGTGAACTGAAAATGGAGAAGTCCTTCCTGGTATAAAGCAGAAGAACCAACACCTTTTGCCATTGACCACAGTTATATACAGGTTGTTGTGACGTGGAGTTCTTACCTGTGACAATAGAACAAGATTCTGTGCTGATGGCATTGCTGCTTCTGCCTGAAAAGTAACCCACCCATTACCCATTATCATTAGTATCATGTGAAAGGGCTGATGAAAATTGCCTTCAGCCTCAAGTACATCATCTGCGCAAAAATAAATTAAATGCTTGAGAACCTGCAGCAGCATGAACAAATTTTTGTTCTTGCAATTTGTATGAACTGAAGTGCAAAGTTTCAAACTGAGCATAGCAAAGAAAACAGGAACGAACCAGCACTGTGAGATTGAAGATGGGGTCAACAGGTAAGACACGTGCACACTGAAGAGCCTGCAGGTGCCGATTGTCAGAATCAGCACAAAAAGCTTGAGCTGCTTGGCTGATCCAACTCATCATCATGCATGTTGGGGCATAGCAGCAACACTGGCATAGTTGGTTACTTAACCCACTAATGATGGATCCTCTCATGACCCCTTTTGTCCGCTCAAAGATGAGACAAGGAGAACTGTGTACAGAACAGTAAAGAACTTGGGTGTCTGAAAGGTCCAAGACAGAGTACATACTGTTATCATAATGATGCCAACGACAGGCATAGCAATGAGGCGAACTGAAGAAATGATCCAAAATGCACGTCTATCAAGGAGTGGTTCTGGTCTTGCACCAGCAGAGGCATCAGTTGTTCTTAGAGCATCCTTGAGAGGATTTCCAACCCCACTAGTAGTTGAGGTTTTGTTTGAGCTGCTGCTACCTTTGGCCTTGAGTGATGGCATGGATGCTGCCAGTGAACTGGCAAGCACCACTGTCTGCACTGCCATGGTTGCTGTTCCCAGCAGTGTTGCAGCCTGTCAGCCCACCCTCTCTCATGATGCCCTATTTCTTGCAGGTTCTGAACTCTAGAAAATCATACATACTACTGCCACTACGATACTCATGCAGATTCAATCGAGTTTTACATGATGAGTAACAGAAAGGCATACATCAAAGATAGGACGTAATATGCCTGCTGCCACAGAGCGCAGCATCATCACAGCACCTGTTGTTGCTTCCACTCCCACTGCACTTTCAGCTACAACAGGCAAGCAGAATTGTGACAACGGGGTACCACCTACAAGCACGCCTACCAACACCTGTCCCAACAATCCTTTTGTGTTAGGACTAGGATGCACAAGAGATATCAACAAGAATTACACAAAGCAATTATAGTGAGCAACTACAATGGATCATTAGGTATATCAAGTGGGGTGTCAAGAACTTACTCCATACAGGGGAGGATTCATGATGGACTCAAACCAATCAGCCACTGTCAGCCATGAGAGGCCCTGCCTGGTTGCATTACCTCTTGAATCTTCATCTGCATCTCCAGATGCAATGATTCGGTAGCCCACTGTCCAAAGAGCTGGTGTCCAGCCAACCATGAACAATGCCAGATACCTGTATGGAGGAGAGAGGTATTTGCACAAAGAAACCATAAAAATCTCTGCTTTAATAAGCTTACACAAACGACCATAATATCTGATGAGAGCATGCATGGAAAAACATGGAGAATTGACACAACTCATACAGAACTCCTGACATTGCATGGGCAAAGTTTGCTGACCAGTGCAATGTGAGCAATTGAAAGTTTTGGATCTATTCACTCACCCTGCTGCTTGGTTCAATTCGTCAGCTGCCAGAACGCCAGTCATGAATACCTACTCACAAGTCGAAAGAACAAAGATGAGATAAGCTTGTGGGTACGGAGATGGAACAGACCACAGCTCTGTGAAATTCAACTGCAAGTGCCAAACTTCCAGACTTAACAACAACAGCATGATATGCAACCACTAGCAAGCACAACTACTGCTGAGCCGCAAAAAGAACCCCCAAAACTATTTCAAAAGGGTAAGGAAAGATGGAGGCAGACAGGGAGCCACATAGAGAGAAAGTTACCAAAGGCAGTGTCAGAGAGTTCCCAAAAGCACAAGCAGCCGTAATGATGGCCTCCTTCTTCTTGGTGGCTTTGTGCTGCTCTGCTGCAATCCAACTGGTGCTTGTCGGAAGAACCATGTGAAGAGGAGGAGGAGGAGGAGGTGCTTCTGGGAGACTCTTCAAGCCCCCTCCTTTGATTGCAGTTGTTGTTATCAAGGCTGCTGGTGCTGGTGCAGCTGGAAGTGCAGTCTCAACAGACAATGGGCGTGGTGAACTTGGTTTGCCAAACACAATTCGACATGCGACTTTTCCAAGGAGTGCCCCCACAAACACCTATCAGCAAGAACAACAAAACTATTTTTTTTGCAATAGACTCTTTGCAGATGGCTCAAACAACACTCACGTGACCCAATGCAGGAGCATTTGAGTGAGTGGAACAAGACTTTTGCTCCTTGAGCAATTTCATGAAGTTCTCTCCATCAGCACCATGTAGGGAACTCTTGATGCATCAAACAGTGCCAAGTGTGTCATCACTGAATGTGTTCCCCATATTAAAAACATTACATTATAGGGAACCTTCTTTCTGCAGTTCAACATAAATCAACTAAACAATCTCTTTGCAGTGTTGCTCAAATGTGTGCATCTTGCACCAAAGTGTGTGGTTCTCTTGCAAGAAATGCTACATACCTGAGCAATAGCAATGAGGGGGAGGGCAAGCAGACTTGCAGAAGGATGTGAGGCAAGTGTCAATGAGACCTGCCCCATAACACAATTCCCAACTTCAAAATCAGTAACTCCGAGACATTCACACTCTTGAAAGACATGAGTTTTGCAACTCACAGACTCACAAGGAAAACTCAAGGAAAGTAGTCTCTGATGAGCACATTACAAAACTATGATTTGAAAAATGGAAGAGGGGCAAGTATGTAGTATGTACCTTGGACATCAAAAAACAGGGGATGAGTACACGGAACGCAACCTGGCTGAGAACCACAGGAGTATCAGCTGGGAGCTGCCCAGTTCTCTGCATCCACACCACAAATGCTGCCATTCAAATGCTCATGAGCTTTTTCTTTTCCAACCCATCTATAAAGCTTCCCTTTCTTACCAAAAACCCTAAAAAACCTCATGAAGACAAGGACAACCCATGCAAGAAGAACCTGCCTGGCTGCTGAAACACAGGACAGACAGAGAGAGCTCCAATCCAGAGTGGTTTTTTCAGATACTTCAATTTTGCGCATAATCTTCTTCAAGAGGAAGAAATCTCTTACTGCAAAGGCTGATGATTTTGATAGAAGAGCCCAATGAGGCGCCTAGCACATTCAAGTCGAGATGAGACCCAGCTTTCACAATTCTGGTCATGGAGCTCATCATTGAAGCAGACACAGATGCGATTGGGAAGCTGGACATGGAATTGCATCCACCCAACCCATTACTGTTTAGCAATAGTGGACCACCACCACCACCACCACCAACCCCTCCCTTGACTATGTGATAACCACCAAACACCTGCAGGAAACCCCCCCCCAAAGAAAAAACCTTGCAATTTTAGACCTATGATTCTTGTTCAATAAGAGTTCAATTCCCATAACAAAATCCCAAATCAATTTCTGTCCCTGCAATCGAAGTAAGAGCATCTCCAGTGGTGCTCAGTATGTGTCCCTGCAAAAATATTTCTCACTTCCAAGTTTAGTTATTTACCTTTTTTCCAACCCCACCCATAAAACTAAAGCTAGGGCTGCAAATAAGTGGGAGACTACTAATAGGAACCCATCTGGTCTGGACCAATCAAGCTATCCAGCCAATCAACAGCAGGTGTTTGGCTTTGCTGCACACCCTTTTACCAGCCTCAGCATCCTATGCAAAACTGCTGGGCCAAAACCATTTTGCTGAACCAAACCAGCATGTTTTGACTTTTCTTCATCCAATTTTCTTTTGCAGGGCCACATACTGAGTACCGGTGGAGCTGCTCTAATGCCACAAACAGAGGAAGAGGAGGAGGAGGAGGAGGAGACCTAGATCCCCCCAGCCATCCCAAAAAAACAAAACCTGTTTTCTCGATACCACTCGTCTGGACGTCCCTACTACAACAGGTGTCAGCTGCTGCTGCTGCTGCTTCCCATGGCTCAGCTTCCCGGGGCCAATTCTCCTCACTCCACCAGCAGCAGAAGAATGCAACAATTGGGGGGCAGAGGAAGCTGGAAGACAAGAAGAAAAGCCTTCATTCTCCGGAAGCAAAGATACCGCAAACTCCATAGGCTGTGCTGCGGCAATCCCATAGTTCGTGACAATTGCATTCGCAACATCCTGGTCTCCTGCTCCTCCTGCTATTGCCTGCACCACCAAAACTGCTCCAGTCGTGGCCACACAGCGCCAAACCCATGGCCTATTCCTAACAACACCCAACTCCTTCCTCTCCCCCCAATCCCCTCCTCCTGGTCCTCCTGCTGCTGCTTCTCCTGCTTCACAATTGGCCACAACTCTCAAAGCTTGGAAGTGAAAGGAATGGCAATTTCCTTTGGTGGGTGATCGTCTTCTTCTCCTCCTCCTCCTTTCGATGAGAAGTTGATGAGAGGCTGCCGAGACCTGGAAACAACAAGGAGCTTCAACACCAACAACAACACTAGAACAAATACTGGTAGCCATTGGAACTACATGACTCCATGAAACCATTCTACTACACCCCCAACAAACAACCCAACAAACCAAAACCCACCAAAAACAAAAACCCAACACAAAACAAAACAAAACAAAACAAATCCACAAATCCACAAACAAAAAAACTTCTTTCTACTATGAATCAATCCATTTCACATGACCATTGATGATGATCACACAGATGATACTACCCCAAGTAAACTGATCATCATAATCACCATAATCTTTTTATATACAATTTATTGCTTGAAAAAACCCCTTTTTTCCTACTGCAATTGGCCTATACTACATATGATATATGTAATAAATGCAAAATCAAAATCAAAATCAAATCAAAACATCAAACAAACAAACAAACAAACAACTTGAACACAAAACAAGTATGTAGTGGGTAGGGATGTATGATCTGAAGTTGAACTAGAAAGAAAGTGTGGAGGTGCAAAATAGGGGGAAAGGAACTCTTCTTGTTCACCACATACCTCTTCTGGTACTGCTATACCCATCTCACAGGTCCTGATGTTTTTGGGGATGTCATGTTGGGATCTGGGTGGGACATGTGTTCCTTGTTGTTGTTGTTGTTGTAATAACAAACTTTGTACCCATCTCAGGTCCTGATGCTTTTGGGGATGTCATCTTGGGATCTGGGTGGGACATGTGGACCCCCCTCCCCCCCCCTCCCCTTCTTCCACTGTAGGATCCAAACTTCCCACCAATACCTAGTTTGAGGGCCCCAATAGTTTGGACTTTGGACACCCCTTCTTTTGTTTTCCCCCCAAATGAAGGCCCAATAGTTTGGACTCCCATTACACTCTCCCAAATGAGGGCCCAATAGCTTGGACTCCCATTACACTCTCCCAAATGAGGGTCCAATAGCTTGGACTCCCATTACACTCTCCCAAATGAGGGCCCAATAGCTTGAACCCAATGGTAGATTCACCCCAAATGAGTGCCCAATAGTTTGAAGTTGAGAGGCTCCATTAGATTCTTCACAAATGAGGGCCCAATACTTTAGACTCCCCATTAGATTTCCCCCCTCTCAAATGAGGGCTCAATAGTTGGAAACCCCTCACCCCCCTTCTTCCCCCATTAGACTCTCCCCAAATGAGGGCTCAAATGAGGGCTCAATAGTTTGGATGCCAATTAGATTTCCCTTTAACAAGGGCCCAATTCTTTGGACCCAATTAGACTCGTCCCAAATTGAAGGCCACATATTTTGGACCCCATTAGACTCCCCCAAAATGAGGGCCCAATATTCTAGACCCTATTAGATTCTTTCCATCTTGAGGGCCCCATACATAAAACTCCCCCAAAAATGAGGATTCCATATTTTGGACTCCCCCAAATGAGGGCTCAATACTTTGGACCCTATTACACTCTTTCCAAAGGGAGGGCCCAATACTTTGGACCCCATGAGACTCTCCCCAAATGAGGTCTCAATACTTTGGAATCCATTGGGTGCCTCCAAATTGAATTGAGGGGCAATACCCCGGTACCTAGGCTGGTTGGGTACAAATTTTTTTTTTTGGAATTTTCAATACTTTTGAAAAAAAATTGTGCTTGCCATGCTGAAAATCTAAAGTAGCTTCATTATTTTGTATAATGTCAAATTGTAAATTTTTCTTAATTTCATTCTCGAACATAAGCGACATATAATTAATTAATTATTAGGTTGGCCAAAACAATCTAGGTACTAGAGTATCTTAATTCTTAAGACCTCAAAACTAATTTTGAGTTGTGTGATGTGGAGACAATGATGAGTAGCCTAGTGAATTGCCCTCTTAAGAGAGGTGTAATAAAACCCAATGGTTGGAGCCAAAAAAAAAAGTACTATGGATTAATCCGAGGTTGCATAATGTCAATTTAATATATATATATATTAGTGCTACTATTATTTTAGTAGAAAAACTAAAATGATCATAAAATTAAGTTTTAATTTAATTATTAGAACACATTCCTCTTTTTTTTAATTATTATAAAACTTATATTTATTATTAAATTGATAAACCTTCACCTCCTTTTTCATTATTCTTACCTCCTTCTCAAATATTTTTGTAAAACTTCATTTTTAAAGTGATCTTAAATATAAAGATAATGGTAAAGAAAGTGGAGGTTTTGAATTTTGGCATTTGAAAAATAGTTGTAAAGATAATGATAAAGGTAAAGTGAACGTGCATTTTCATATCATGTAGATTGGAAGGGGAAGGGAGTGAGGTAGTTAGGGTTGGAAGATTCATTTTTAAGGTGCACAAGATAAGATAATGTCACAAATGGTTTGAAGCCATAGACTTTGGATATATCTAAAGATCAATTTAGGAATGTTTTGTATCAAATTAGCAAGTTTTCATTCGTGATTTCATTGGGTTGTCGAGATTTGTTCGAAATGTATTGCCATTCAAATTGCAAATATAATTATAAACATTTTTCTAATTTTATGGATTTACTTCATGCAATATTGATACAATTCTTATAGCTTGGTGAAATGAACCACAATCTAACGATAAGTGGTTTGTTATATGAAGGGCAAAAGCTATAGGATGCATAGGATTACATTGAGATTTGGACATTGGGAAATAGGCCAATATCCATGGTAACAAGATAGCTTTCCATTCTAGTCTTTCTCAAGGTGCAATTCTTAGAAGTTTTTGATTAGAAACTTCTTCATTTGCACCTTCACATGCTTTCCATTGACATATATAACAAATTAATTTGCAACATTGGGAACATGTGAGAACATTTGTAAGATGATTCACATGTTAATCACATTTGGGCACTATCACCATAGGAACTAGAAGAACTTTGTGAATTAGAACACATGACAAGTGTCACTTAAAAGGAGGCATACCACTTTTGATTCCAAATTCGCAAGACTTGCATCCTACAACCTTAGTTCATGCCTATGTAAATATGGCATTTCATTTTTAGATGTCGTATTTAGCATAAATAAATTTCACAATGTGCCATAAATAAGATTATATAAATTTATGTAAATTGTCAGCACATGCATTAATTGTTCATGTGTTGGACATGATGTTGGATAGTCAAATGGAACGAGAAAATGCCATCACCACTAAATCCCTACCTCTTATTTTGCCACACTATTTGGTGTATTTGCATGATTGTGAATTTTTGCCATTGTCAAAGTACCACCCCAAGCTATTGATGTTCTAGGATGCTTAATCAATCAATAACATTGAGACCTCCCACATGAATCTAAGTGACACATACAACATAGAACTTAATCTCAAAAATAGCATTTGATGAATGTGATCACTACACATTTTCGTACTTAAATTTGGTGATGGATTTGCTTCCATTTTGCAAACACAACAATAGTGGAATGTGACTTTTTTATTTTGGGTTGGGAAAAAGTGCGATATTGATTATCACTAACAAAAATATCTTGTGAAGGGATAATGCAAGTGAAGCAATAGGATAGGTTGTTGTAGTTATGATGATCGAATTTAATATCATGTAGTTTTTCTCATCAATACAACAATGTCATAATGACTAATTTACTTTATCATGCAATACAATGATACATGCCATGAATAGTACTAAATAGTCCATGAAACAATGAAATCCAATGACATGTCATAAATAACAATTCAAGTTCGCCATAAATAAACTAAATCATTTAATTGTGGTAGAGACCACTTTTAAAGAAACATACTTCAATTACACCTTCAACTTTTGAAAAATCATGTTAATGGAAAACAACTAAAACTCCAAAATTAAAAGTGTCTTTAACAAAGGAGGGATTAGGATTTAACTACTGACTTTGTAAAAATACAATGCCCACATTACCATCTATTTCTTTAATTAAACTTATATAATATAATGCTTGCATTATTGTTTATTTTCTTAATTTAATTAATTTATCTTAGGGCATTTTGATGTTTCAAATGCATAATTCAAACACTACAAATGTGTAAACTCCCATGGACCTTTCATTTTTAGCTTGTTAAATGAAACACTCACATTCATTGAATAATAATTCAATTTTTTCAAGGTGACAATGCAACACCAATGCATGAAGCTATGTAATCAACCCTTAATTGCAACCCCACATCTCATTTGTGGTAAAAGTTGTGGTCATTGGACATTTTGAATCAAAAGGCTTTTCATAAGGTTCAAGTTAGTTGATCAATTTTGGTCATATCTTGAGTAGTGTTAAAAACCAACAAACTTCTTCAATTCTTGTTTCACGAAATTTAAATTATGAAATCATTGAAATTTTCATTTTAAAGTTCCATGGCCTTCTTATGGATGCAAGGCAATGGTTTTAGTTATTTACGATGGTAACATTGATTGCATTCAATTTGTAATAGAAACATTACTACCAAAATGGGGTGCAATTTACTAGCTTAAATCACTATAGGACCTTAAAAGTGAAATAAATTCATTACATTTTACTGATTTCACCCTGGTGAAAGTTATTTCACTATAATATCACTATCTAGACATCATGTTTCATTACTAGTTAACATAATTCATTGTTATAATTTACTATAGTAAATAATTTTATTTTTATGTTTTTAAAAATATATATTTACGTTACTTTATGATATATCTTATATTATTTTAAGTTAGTTTAATTATTCTATTTTACTATAAGCTTTTAAGTTATTCTAAATTAAATTATTCAACTAAGTTTAGACTATACCTTAGGTTATTTTATTTTAAATTAATATATGTTATTTCAAGTTATATTTCAAAATATTCAAGGTCATTTTACTTTATGTTATTATAAATTATTTCATCCTAAGTATAATAACTTAAAATAATCTAAAACAAAATATAATGACCTAAGGTAAAAATAACTAAAAATTGAAAATAATAACCTATGAAAATAATTTTAAAAACCATATAATATAATAACTACCAATAGCTTATGATATTATAATATAGAATATCAAATAATAATTTATACTACAATAATCACCAATAATTGTAATATAACATATAATAACCAACAATAACTTATAATATAATAACCACTAATAATCATTAATAAAATAACAATCAATAACCACCAATAACCATTAATAGAATAGCCACCAATAATCATTATTAAAATAACCACTAATAGCAACCAATAGAATAACCACCAATAACTATTAATAGAATAACCATTTAAAAAATTAATAACCACAAATAGAATAGGTATTAATAGCCATTCTTAACCACCAATAACACTAATAAAAGAACAACCAATAACCATATATTAGAATTGCTTAGGATTGCCAAAAATAATCTAAGGTGAAATAATTTATAATAGAAAAAAATAACTTAAAGTGAAATAACCTATATTAACCTAGAATGGCCAATAATATAACATAAGGTGAAATAACTTTCAATAGCCAAAAGTAACTTATAATAGTTGTAAGTAGTCTAAACTGAAATAATTTACAATAACAAAAAATAACATAGAATAGCAAAAAAAACTTACAATAGTTGAAAATAGCCTAAGGTGAAATAGGTTAAAAAAACCAAAAATAACTTATAATAACCAAAAGTAGCCTAGGGTGAAATAGTAAAAAATAACCAAAAAAATTGAGAATAACCTTAAATAGTCGTAAATAATGTAATGTGAAAAAAATTAAATTAATGAAAAATATTCATATAATAATTGAAAGTAACTTAACGTAGGTAGTATTATTATATTAACAAAAAAATCCATTTATTAAACTTATTGTTTTCAAAAGAATGGTCATTGAAATGTTATTGAATAATAATATTCAACTTTTTTTTTGTTCAAATGATTTTGAACTTTCAAAAGGAAATAGATGTAATTATGTACACTATTGAATTTTAAAAAAAAATAAACTTGAATCATTTTATTTGAACAAAATCTCAATAAGATATGAATTTTCAAAGTTTATGTTTTTATAATGTTTAAAATGAAATATTTGATAAATCGAATGTAATGTAACATATTATCATACAACAAGTGGGGTGACTTGATGGTAAGGGTGTTTGCCTCCAATCCAAAGGTCAAGGGATCAAACTTCATGGGTGATGTTATGTGTGATCAACAATGGTATGTTGACTGTATTCTTTTATCAAAATTTTAAAATAGGTGCCTAGGTTGATTATTTGGTTTACCTACCTACCTAGGTTAATTTTTTAACCTAGTGTAGGTAGTGACATGTGTCAATAATATATAAGCTTTAAAAATCATGAAATTATCAATAATATTATATATTAAATAATTAAAATTTAATTGATTTTCCATACTAATTAGTTAATTAACTAGCAAGTGAATGGTTTGGTAAATTTGTATTTCACTTTAAAGTATAACCTTGTTTCATTAGGTATTAACAAAAGAAGTCATTGTCCATAGCAACTAATCCCCATTCACTAGGGGGTTAAACAATTTCATTAGGTAAAAATGTCCAAATTCACTCAAATTCTAGTGAAACCCAAAGTGAATCAAAACGCATTTCCTAGTAATGAAATTACAAATATCATTTTGTAAATGATTTATGATGATGTTTGCATTTATTTATTACTAACTTGTTTATCTTTTGCAAATCCACCTTCCATTATGATGAACAGAGTTTGTTTGTAAACTAAAGTTCAATTCCCTTGGATTATTTACTTGTTTATTTTGTACAAGTTTGCCTTTCACTATAATGAATATGCATGTGGACTTGCACAATAAATAGGGTTTAATCAACCATTTAAAAATGATTATAAAAGAAAAATTATATTTTTTACATTTAACTTGCACTTCAAAAAATCACCACTTACAAAAATGTGTTCCCTACAAAATGTGTCATTCTTAATCTATAGTTAATTCAAACTAGTTGCAAAATTGAAAAAATCTACCTTTGTTTTATAATCCCATCTTGCATATGTGGTAAGGTTATTATTCCATCAAAAATGTGTGTGCTACTTGAGTAGCCAATTCATCAACATCAAAAAATTAAAATAAATAATTATTAATTATATTCAATATTATGAAATTGTGTTTTGCCCAAAAGCAAGTAAGTAAAAAAATAAA
>Ga0209208_10006162_pt1 | contig 16543 bp, 13 predicted proteins | sample S1TSphfallax_3_FD_187694 | JGI IMG/M metagenome (GOLD analysis project Ga0209208, IMG submission 187694) | Host-associated microbial communities from peat moss isolated from Minnesota, USA - S1T2_Fd - Sphagnum fallax MG (SPAdes) (version 2) | ecosystem: Host-associated > Plants > Peat moss >...
TCAAAATCCCAAATCTCTATGGTTCCAAAACTTTAATGAAATAATATGAATGATGGAAGCAACAAGTAGACTTTCAATAACTTCTACACCAATTTGCATTCCTTTAATTTTCAACTAAATTTGAATTCAATTTAAGAATTTGAGTTCAATTCAATTCAATTCAAATTGAATGTAATGACATTCAATACTTTCATTTAAAAGGAACTTGTAATTCACAAAATCAATTCATTTTTTCCATCATTTCATCCTTAATAATGGTGTGTAGCAGCACGCAACCCAAGTTCATTTGAACACTATCCATTTACATAGTGTGTTCTACAATTGTATTGATTTGTATAAATGGGTGAAAAAATCACATAAGAAGGAAAATATTTGTAATATTCATGTTTGTTTACAAAATATGCCCAACATTCATGAACTACAAGTCTATTCCTTGAAACTATTCAGAAGAACTATAGTTCCCAAACATTATAATCCGTATATATATCATTCATGAGTTTATATTGAATCTATCTTGATCTACCATGGTGGAGTTTTTAAAATAAATATTATGTTTGAATACGCAATGTGTTATCATTTTAGATTCAATATTGTATATCATGAATATTCATGTGTTAATATATTATGAATATTGATGTGTTAATATGTAATTTGTTATATATACATGTATGTCACCTTGTTTATATCTAGAGGTGCTCAACACCAATTCCGATCCTTTGATTCCAAAGGGACACAATTTGTAATTGGAAATGTTCCATGTTTATAATAACTTATAATTATTTAAAACGAGGTTCATTAACCTTTATATATTAATCATGAAATGTTCAAAACCACAAGGTTTTTAAAATTTTTTTTACCTTGCATGGATATATTTTTCAGGTTTATTGAGTTGTAATCAATAAGCCTTAGTGAAAGGGTACATTGATAATTTTTGCAATTTATAATTTATAATTTGTTAGAAATTCAAGCATTTTATTAAAAGCATAAAACTAAATTTATATAGATCATCTATCCAATTGAAATAGTGATAATTCTTAATTTGATTTATCATTAAAACTTAGTTCAATATAACTTTTGTGTACAAATATAAATATCCATCTCTTTGAAAATAATAAAAGAATTTTTTTAAAATGAACAAATTAAATCAATAAAAAATTCTGCAAGTTAAAAAAAAAGAAATATATATTTTCCTATATATAAACAACAAAGTGGAAGTGTAATAACTCAAAAAAAAAAATTAAAAAAAAAATTAAATCATTTAAACTATTAAAATTATTGGCAAGAACCCTAAGTGACGTCCGAGAGAAATTGGAATACCCACTTATTACTGATTTGGTGAAGATTCCGGAGACGGAACACGCCCCCCATGAAGCGCCGATTCCGCCAATTGTCGTACACTGTAATTATAATCCTCTTCTCTATGTACCCGGAACGCGTAATTGTTAGAAGCTAGAACGTCGTCCCCCCCGCCCGCCCCCCAACAAGGACCCCACCACTGACCGTTACGCGAATTTACATTTCAACGACAATCCCAACATCGATGGTCTCATTTGAATCAGTCTCAGATCTAACGGTCCAAATCTCTTTCCCAAACCTTGTAGATTCTGGTAGGAATATCTTCCCTTTGACGTGAATCGTCTCTGCTGGTAGATCTATGCCTGGTGTAGATTTGCTAAATCTACGTTTCTGTAGATGCGACGCTGGTTCTTTAGCAGATAGAGCGCGGCGGAGCGGAGGAGAGGAGAGAGATAGCGCGAGAGAAGGGAGAGAGCGCGCGCGCGCGAGAGGAGAGGAGAGGAGAGAAGCAAATGTTGTCGTCGGGAGACGCGATCCTCTCTTGTTTGTGCGGAATCGGTGCGGAGTGAGTGCAGGGATTTGGATTGCGGAAGTTGTGGAGCTAGAAGTTTGGAAAATAAAAAAATAGCAGTGGGCGGGGGGCGGGGGGCGGGCGGGCGGAGGAGAGAAAAGAGGATGGGATGGTAGTGTGTGTCAGAAGAAGAGGTTTGGAGAAGAGCATGAATGAAGAAGAAGAAGAAAAAGGAAAGAGGCTTGGAGCTGCTTCCAGGATGTCGATCGCTGTCCATGACGCTCTCTTGTGATTCGTCACCGCATAGCTCTGGCAATGTGTCGTGTGCTATGTGAAGAGAAGATGTCGGGCGATATGTATGTCAAACATCGGTCTGGGGGCATTGTTTTGCAGGCTTATGTATGAGAGAGAGAATGTGTAGGAAATAGCAAGCAAATAACTTGAAAAGAAGCCGTTCTTAGTTGGATTTCCGAAATGGGGACCATAGCGCGGACAAGAAGCTCAAGAAAAATCTCCGTTGTGTCCGTCTCCGAGGAGTCTCCAGAAGTGACTCGTGCTGAGAAGAAGAGGCAGGGAAAGACTGCGCCTGTAAGGGAGCCTCTTGTGGACGTTACAAATACGACGGTGTTGAGGACGACTCCGACCCGTGGCAGGCCGCCCAGACCAGAGGCAGGAGCGGTCGCCGCAAATCAAAGGACAAGCAGAAAGGGAAGCGGAGACGACGACGGCGCAGTGAAGAAGGATGCAGGAGCCGCCTTGTTAAAGAAAGGAAGAGATTTCCAGGTGCTGTCGAAGAAGCCAGGAAGCTTAGAAGGGGAAAATGGTTCTGTGACGAGGAGCTCAAGGACAAGAGCTAGGAGCCGGAGTGATCTTTGCATCGCAACACCGAAGCTCAAAGCTCCAAACTATGCAAACAACAAGACAGAAAGAATGAACCACAACATCGTCACTGCAACTACTGGAAGGAGACTTGTCCAAGAATCGGCAGGGAAGAGGAGAGCAAGCCCTGGTCAGAAAGATTGCTGCACACCACAGAAAAAGACTCCACCGAGAAAGAGGAGGGACGATGGAACACAATCGAAAGACGAGCGGGGAAAGCTCGGCCATGCATCCATAGTCAGGTCTGTGAGTAGGGAGTTGGCGGTGAAGCAGGCAGCACTCAAAAAAAAACCGACAGCAGAAGCGAAGGATTCACAGCAGCAGGCTAAGTTGAAGACAGCATGTAAGAAACAGGAGGGAAAGCAAGAAGCTGAATCCATTCCCGAAAGGATTAGGGTTCCAAAGGATGAAGAGATTGGATGCCGTGAAAACCTGGTAAGTCCTTCTCCAAAGCAAAAGCAACAGCAGCAGCTGAAAGATTCACAGCAGCCACCATGGACATCATGTGTGCGAAGAAATGGCTCCAGAGGTGCAAAGAAAGTGATCAATTATGCAGAAGACAATGATGAATCCACTGCAAAGCTGATTAGCAGAAGCAAACCGAGCAGCACACCATGTGCTACAGCAGTGAAAAAAAGAGATCAACAAGAGACGAGAAAGAAAATGCACAAGCCTGTGGCTGGAGTTCTCAAAGCTTCAAATGGTTGTGGCAGTGCTGAAGGAGACAACAGTAGCAGCAAGAATCAAAAGCTTGAATCATCGATTGCATATGAATCAATGATTCATTCTGTGAATCTCTTGACAATGCAGCAGCTTTCTGTGAAGAAGATTGAGAAAGTTCACACCAGAAGTTGTGAGTCATCAAATGCATATGAAGATTGCTGTCTCACATCTGGGAACCCTGGTGGTGAGAACCTAACTACTACCCATCAGCGTGGGGAATTGTTGCGGGATTGTAGCAGTGACAAGTTGCTGCGGACACAGAAGGCCTCTAAGAAGCCGTCAAATGACAAGAAGACAGCAGCAAAGAAAGTACCCACAAGTTTGAGAAAACAGGACATTGTTGTGGTGTCAGAACTTGTGCTTGGTTGCAATGCAGCAGAGGCTGCAAATCCAATCTCTGATCATGACATTACCAGTGCTGAGCTCAATGCAGGCGTGCAGCAGATTGTGCAGAATGAGACAACATCAACACAAAGAGGGCAAAAGCGAGGGAGGAAGGAGATTGGAAATGTATCTTTGTGTCCTAGCAGCATAGAAAAGACACAGATTTGCAAAGAGGTTTTGGAGAGGGGCTCAGTGGATCCAGTGGGATCTTACCAAGGAACGCCTGTGACAAATCCATCTGAGCTGCTATCAGGTGCTTATAGAAGCCCTGAAGAGAAAGCATCCTCAGACACAGATATTGTATCTGTAAAGGTAGATGTTTTGGGGTATGATGGTGATGAGCCTCCTCTTGAGCCATTGAAATCTTTTCAGGATGCAGAGATTCCAGCAAAGGTCTTGGATTGCTGCGGAAAGCTTGGGAAGCCAACACCTCTGCAGGCTAATGTTTTGCCTGTTTTGCTGAGGGGCGACGATGTCATTGGCATTGCTGCACAAGGTGCTGGTAAGCTTTCAGTGTCCTTCTTCACTCCTATTCTGGGTTTGAATAAGCATTGCAGGTCTTGGATCTCATGGCTCTGCATGTGGTGCAGGACAAGCATTGGCATATGGAGTTCCTGCACTAGTGCATGTCCTGAAGAAGAGGAAGAGCTATGTGCGCAAGCGACCATCACCTCTGTGCCTTGTGCTTTCTTCATCTGCAGACCATGCACAGCAGGTAGAGCTCTGTCTCATGGCCTTTGTGATCTTGTCAGTGCTTTCAAAAACATCATTTGTGGAATGTTGTGTTCTAAAGCTTAGAAATGTGAACTCCGTTGTTTATTTTGAAATGCAGATTGTAAACTCTTTGGAGGAGTGGTTCGGCTCTTTGCGGGTCAAAATTGCAAGTGCAAACGGAGACCCTCTGGACACATCCAAGAGGAATACTCCAAAGTCTGGAGTTGTGAGTTTTCTTTTTTATTTAGAAAAGCCACATGTTTTATCTCTTCATTGCTTTGAAGGTGGTTGTGTTTCATAAGTTCAGCTGGAGACTGCAAAGCTCTTCAAAATCAACATCATTTGAGGATTGAGCAAGTGCTGGATTTTCCAGTGACAAAGTTACATATGTCATTGGGATCATTTGTTCATTCCATACTAGAGAACTGACAGAAACTGTCTGCTTTGGTTCTGGTGCATGTAGGCTATTGTTGTGGCAACACCTGGTGGCTTACAACAGATGCTGGAGAATGGTAGCTGCTCTCTGGCTCTTGTATCATTTCTTGTAAGTGATGCTTGTCCACCCAAGACACATCTTATTGTAATACAATCATCATTTCTTTTTCATGCTTTCTAACCCAATAGGACAAGTCCTCTTGGAACACATCAATGACCATTCATCTGGTTTCAAGAAGACATTTGTTTCATTCCAGATATAAAATTATGCATTGTTGTATGTGTGTGGATGTCAAGGTGTTGGATGGGGCAGATTGCATGCTTGATGACAAGGCAGCAATGCAGGAATTGCTTGAACAAATCCCAAGAAGTATGTGATACCTCTCTTTGTACCCAATTGATCTTGGAATATATTACAGTAATCCACTTCAACTGCAGTCTGATTCAGAGGTTGCTTACTAATTGTGCCAAGACCAGTTCCCCAAACTGGCTTTGCTGCAAAATGGGAGAAAGTCTTGGAATCCTCTTCTGGTATTGAGTTATACATCACTTGTTCTACATCCAGGCCGGCAAACAGCAGTTTTTGCTTCAAGTTGGCAACCTGAACTTGAGCAGCTGATGAAGGATTTCATGCCAAATTCGAAGCATATCAAGGTATCTCTACCTTTCATGAAGAGTATAATCTTAGTTTCCTGCTGGAGGTTTGATCTTCTATTTACAATAATGTGAAGTTGAAGACTTTGGGGACAATTGTTTTCTTTTCATCTCCAGGTGGGAAGATCATGGCTTATATTTCAGAGGCAGCACATTCATTTCTTATGTTGGTTCCAATCTGTTTGGTGGAAGGCTTGTCCAGTTTTTTTCAGATGACTGACCACACATTGAAAGCCAAATACACAAATGATTTCCTTGCCCCCTGCTGGCTGAGTTATATTTCATTTTTCTGTTAATGCAGATCATTGTTGAGGAACGAGTGGGCTCACAAGAACTACAAAACCAAGAGGGTGTCATTCAGATTGTTGAGGTATTCTTTTGTACATTTTGTCAATTGAGAACTTGTGACCTGAATGTTCAGGGTTGTATGGATACAGCCAATTGGAGAATTCTGTCTTTGCAGATAGTAGTGTGTGGTCTCACAAGGAAGGCTGAGTCAAAAGTGCTTTGTGGGGGCAGGTGTTGGAGGAAGCTGCAAGAGATGCACGACTAACTTCATTGCTGCACACTTTCCAGAAGAGTAAAAAGTGATAAATTCTAGCCCTCCCCAACAATTTGCAATATTCATGTACAGAACAGGCACATTATAGGAGGAATCTTCATTCTTAGGTCCTTGTTTTATTGTCAAAAATGTATGACATCTCATGACTTTGATTCCTCAATAGTGCATTGATATTCCAACTTAGATGATTGATGTTGGCGTTGATATTTCAGGAATGGTGTAGTGGTCTTTGCCCTCTACAAAGAGGAGGCTCTTCATGTTGAGAGTCTACTTCGACAAAGGTACATAACTTGAAGTGTAATACCAATGGATTCATGGAGAATAGCTGAATTAAGGGGTAAACTAGTTTTTTTAGCTCTGTTGAACATGCTGTCTTCTGGCATCAGTCACAACTCCTTGCCAGGTTGTGTATCTGTATTTCTTTGTGTTGTCATTCATGCTGATCCATTTTCTCTTGTAGATCTGTACTGCTTTTGTGTTCTTTGTATGTTCTTCTCCTTTACTACTATGTCTGATGCAATGCAGAGGGTGGAAAGTCGCAGCAGTGCATGGTGGAATAATGAAGACTGAACGAAAAAATGTTGTCAAGTCTTTCAAGGATGGCAAATGCTCCATCTTGGTATGGGTTTCAAGGCATCCTCAGAAACATTTGGAGGTTTTTCTCCTGGGTTTTGGCATCTGCAAGTGTGCGCGGGTCAGATTCAAATGTATTCTTTTCAGTACATATGCATTCCCCACTAGTCTCTTTCTTATTTCTTCATGTCTTCCTTTTTGCAGGTTGCAACAGATGTGGCAGTGCGAGGCCTTGTAATTCCAAATGTGGATTATGTTATCAACTATAGCTACCCATATACTGCCGAGGACTATGCTGTTCGATTAAATCAAAGTGGCAGAACTGGGAGGAAGGGCATTGTGCACACATTTTTCACTCCAGCTTATCAGGTGGGTATCCACTTGGATATGAATTGTCAATGACTTTCTTTTGGGTTGTAGATAAGTGAAGCTCCATGTGAAAAAAAGGAATGAAAGTTGAAAATCTCTTTGCTTTGCAGGCACGAGCTCAGGAGCTGGTTGAGGTTTTGACAGATGCAGGGCAGGTTGTTCCTGACGAATTGCTGAAGATGATAAATCCTTCGAACAAAAAGGCAAGAATCGGAAATTGAGGAAAGCACCTTCACAGAGTCTCACTGTGTTGACCTGTTCTGATTTACTCTTCTCTGTGCTCTCGTCTCAAATGGGAATGAATATAAAAGGGATACACAACGTTCAGTGTGCTAAGCTTGGGTTTCTGCCTCATCAACAAGATGACATTTTGCTGGAGGGGGGAGAGGGGAAAGAGATGGGAAGAAGGATAAGAAGCCTGGTCCGAAATTTCTTTTACTACTTATAAGAGCCCTTGAAATGTTAGTTACTAGATCTAAGTATGACAGCTTGCAGGTACCTGTAAATCCATGCCAACTTTTTTTGTTCCAATATTATTTGCCATTATATTTTGGCTTTAAATGAAACTACTCTCTCTTGGACTTGAGTCTCTGCTCAAAATGGTGGAAAGTTTTGTTGCACAGAGTTCCTGAAAACTGAACAAATAATGTCCCAAGATTGATGCTGAAACCCAAAACATGATCTCTTGTTTTTCTTTCTTCAAAGCTCCATGGTCCTCTTCTAAAGGTGTTTCTTATCCTTCACACTTGATGAGCATCTCCTGCTGGTTCAACATCCAACCAAAACGTTAACAATTGTGTGCCTTGATATCAACCCTGCTTGATTAAACCCATTTACAAGGCCAAAATTTGCAACAACACTTGCTTGCTGGTTTTTGCGACATAAGTTTTGGAGCTGGCATTCTGCACTTTTGATGTGAGTTCTCATCATTCCATTGATGCAAGCCTTCCTTCCCGCCTCATTGTGGAGAATTGTGAATGAAAATTGGGTCTTTTTTATGATTCCATTTGATGTGAACCATCCTTGCGCTTGTGGAAAAATTAAATTTGAAAGGAAGTCATTCTCTAGGGACCTGGTAGAACATAAGACTTTGGTGAGGAGTAGCAAAATCATTTCTACTAGGTTAACAATTTGAACAAACGTGATGGTGGTACGTAAACTACTTGATAGAGGTTCTTATGTCAAAAAAAACTGCATGGCAGTTTGAGTTATTTGACAAGGAGATTTCAACTGTCAAAATACTGTAAGTAGTTGAAGCACCTTCAACTATTGGAATTGAAAAAGAAAGGAGAAAAAACTATTGGATCTAACACCCAAGGAAACATGATTTGTAGTATTTACTTAAACACTAGCTAGGAACCTATTGCAACAAAGAGCATTGAATTTCAAGTTTATAGTTTATACAACTAAGTTATAGCTAGGTCATACAAAGGTAACTTGGGCTCCATGTTGCTATGCACTACTTGTTACGATCAAGTTTTTTTTTTTCCTCTTATGTTTTCATATGGTTTTCCAAGAGTTCATCATTATTTATGTCAATGTCAGATTTAATTTAAATTAATATAAATATAATGGGTATTAAGTTAATTTGCCTTTTCATATCCATGTTGGTGGGTAATGAAAAGAAGCGAGATTTTATTTTACTTTGCAGCAATGATTTTATTTTCAAACTACCAATGTGTCTTGGCAAGCTACATACAAACCCATATGCAATTATTCATGACAATTTGAAAAGGTGAATAAGTGGATGGCTACTTTTTATTTTAATTAGGAAGATTCTTGTTCCTTAGGAACTTAAGCACTCAAAATTAGGTGATGACCCAAGGCAGCATATTGTAAGTGTGTTGGCAAAACATTGTCCCTAATGAGCCATTATATGGCAATCAAGAAGATAGATATGTAAGGAACATGATGATCATTTTCATTTTATAGGTGATCGATTGACAATCTTGGTTGTTCAATATTAGGACACAAAAATATATAAATAAATAAAATTACAAAAACAAAATAACAAATGGATTTGGGATGAGTTGAAGTTTGATCCTCAAGGATCCTAGCCACTACAACCCAACCTAGATCTGCACAAGCCACACACATTAAAATCATACCTACATGTCTACATTAGTAAGAAGTTGCCAATGCATCACAACAAAACCACTTGTGCATCACCCACCCACAATGCAACAATAACATAAACCAAACAACACACATGCAATGTCCAGGAATTGAAAGAAACACAATATGATTCAATGAAAAAGAACTAAGGTGGAAATCCAAACCTCCATTAATTTATATAATGCTTAGGAGTTGCATACATCAAGTACCAAGTTGAATTGTTGATCAACAACTATAATCCTCATGCCAACAACCATAGTAAATAGTTTGTTGCCATACAAGTCACAAGTGTAAAAATCACTAAATCATTTGCACATGAACTACTACCAAAACACATCAAAAGTCTAACAATTGACTACATACCTCACCTTATTATCATTTCGATCCTTCATGGCATCCCCAAAAAGAAAATTGTCTAGAGTGTAATGATCTTGTGCAAATGTCCTAACAACAAAATCCAAGTGTTTGGTTAGTTAGTTGCACAACTTGGAATATAGGAAAGACAATGTGGAGAAACAATGTTCATTTTCTACACTACCTAAAATCATAGTTAAAGATAGTTTTGCCAATGCAAAATATTTTGACAGTTAGTGTTGCAAAATGTTGTTGGATGCTAAAGTAGACCAAAGTTAGGTGACATGGTTGTAAACCAATGGTGGTTCTAGAATACTAGCATGGTTGCTCTACATAGTCATTGTTAAATTGTGGAATTTGGCAACCTAATTATTGTCAAGGAAAGAAGTTGTCAAATAAAAACATGAAAGTAGAACTTGTCTTTTATTTCCTTATTGTCATGTTGCAATTACCGTCATGCAACAACCATTGTCATGCACATATTGTCATCGATAACTTGAAAGAAGTCCCCTAACCACCTACAGACCTCTAAAAGTTGTTGCCTATTGTCTACACTTGTAAACCATTTGTAATTATTGCCTACTGTCTATAACAACTTTACATTCCCTATAGACTTCAAATCTCATGCCTACCTCTTGGTTATTGTCTTCCAATGGTAAATATCGTCTTGTGGTAGAATGCACTTTCTATTCCAATAGTAGATATAAAAAATATTTTCATTGTAAATTTTATTTTTTTAAAAACCAAATTAATGAACTAATAGTCTACATCAACTAAGAAAGAACTATTTTCCTTACCTTTTTTGAGGTCAATACAAACAAGAAGAAATAATGCACATGTTGATTCCACACAACCTTCAACCCATCCATTACATAACACCAAATACAATATTCCTCCATCTCTTATTTTCACCTCACACATACAAGCATCCTCCTAATGCTAATGATCTAATCTTCTTATGATTTAATGGTCTAATGGTACTACCATAAAAAAACACTTTCATTTTAAAAATCTCCTAAGATTGTTTTGCCATCTAATTGAAACTACTGTCCAATGATGTTACTATTGTCTCCTAACACCCACAATGTTTAACCAACATAGGACAATTTTTTACCCTTTAACAATGATCTTAAAAAAGGAAACCCAAAATCAAGGTTGTTTTCATTAAGAAAGGTTGGGATTTTCACTTGATTAGTCATTGGGCCAATGACCTTTTCAAAACGAAATTGAGCCTTCAATAAAGTTTAAATGTCCCCAAAATCTTTCTTCAACAAGAGGATTGGGCCAATATTGAGGATAAATGATGCCTGTTGCATTCATCAATTCCTAATTAAGGAACCATTGCTCCAAATCCTTGATAAAAAACATGGCAACATGTGAACATTACACCTTGAAAATTTCAAAAATTGTTGTCTAATCATCACGTGTAGTTTGAATGAACACCCCAATTTAAGAGGGCATTTTTTATGCAATTAGTATTGCTTGCCCAAGAAATAAAAAACGACAAACTAGATTTTTGTTGCATAATTAATCCACCAAGCAATCAATAATCGGTCATTGTTGTTTTCATACAAAAACACTTTGAGTTGTTTTGCACCATACTTCTTTTCAGGATATGAATCCATGTCGTACAATTCAACACATCACATCTTCACAACAATGACAAAATCTCACACAAATGTGTCACGAGCTTGCATAAACTTGAAAAGTGCACGGACTAACTCCAACAAAGGCATGATGCAAGCCAACCCCATCACCACCACAATGTCACAAAGATATTGGAGGTTGGTATTTGTTGTTGCCATAATATGCAAATCATTATGCATCTTTACCACCAGAGTTTTGTATTTTACAAAAACTCACTTATCAAGAAACAACATGGAGATCCACTTAACATTTACACAAAATGTTTTTCACTTTCAAAATATCAAAAAGCTCTTTCATGCTCCCAAAATATATCAAAGGCCAACCAGGTTTCAAGAGACAGAATATGGTCATAAATTGAATGAACTTGTGGTTTTTCTCATTAGTTCCACCATAACTAGCCATCATTTCAGCAGTAATATTTTGACCCTTGCTAGCCCACAACCGTTCATTCTTGGCATGCTGACTATTAATAAACATAACATATTGCCCCATAATAAGTCTAGGATGTGCAACCTTGCACTTCTTCCTACCTGCATGTTTCTACAAATTGTTAAACTTAAAAACAATAGTTTTGAACCCTCCCATCGAGCTCATTGCAAATCTTGTAGTGCATCACACCCAACCATAGCCTCAGCCCACTTGGTAATTTTGTAGCCCACACCTTTTGGAAAACCCGATTTAATTCTCATTCCATTTTCTTGCATTTCTTCTATGCAAGTTAGAAAATTTGCAACCTAAATATCAAGATCAAAACTGCAAAGCTAAATCATATCATCAAAAGATGATGGTGATAAAAGAGAAACAAGTTTAAGGATTTGAGTATGAAATGATGAAGTTACATTTACAAAAAAACAAAGGCCCAAAAACAAAATAACATCTTGTATTTAAAGTCCGTCAATGGTTATAATGGACTCATGATGAGATGAAGATGATAAGATAAGAAAGGTAAAAAAGAATTTAGAAGAGAAAAATAGATAGGAAGAAAAGAAAAGAAAATTATTAGAAGAAGAAATGAGATAGGTAAAGTTTAGAACCTTAAACCTCACAATAGTGCAATGGCAACACAATGAACAAAAGGATGAATAAACAAGATTATACCTAGCACCCCAATTGTAGAGTGAGGAACAAACAAAAACTCAAAGCTATGTGATGGCAATGTGATGACAACGTGTTGGCAACATAATGAGTAAACATGATGTGCACACCAAAAGAACTTCAAACATGATCATAAAAGATGAACAAACTAAAAGAAGTTTAGAGCTTCAAGATCCTTAAACCTTAGTTGAGCATGATGAAAAAAGACCAAGAAGCTTAAACATGATGAATAGATTGAAGAAAAATCTTGAAAACACAATCTAATAGATTAGACAAAACTCATACACACGATGAGCAAAAACGAAGCTTAGAACTTCAAAATCCCTAAACTTTAACTAGCACAACAATGAATAGAAATGAAGCTCAAAGCTTCAAAATCTCTAAATTGTAACCAGCGCGATGGAAACAATGAATAGACCCAAACTCAAAAACACAACAAAAAAACACAAAGCTTATAAATAATCTAACTTGAAACACAATCTAAGCACACATGATAGTAGACTAAAAGAAACTCAAAGCTTCAAAATCCCTAAACCCTACTCAAAGTGATGGTAATGTGATTGAGGGTGCTAAATGGTGAGCATGGGAGCATGAATGCGAGTAGGTGAACATGAACGGATGAGCAAGAATGAATCTTTTTAAAAATATTTTGCTGACATTGAAGGAATATTGGAAGAATATTCGTTGACACATGGCATGAAAAATCATGACGTGGAAGAATATTTTGCCATGTGTATATGGATGAACAATAATTATGGATGAAATATAATAATGAATGAAAAGATGGATGAACAATATAATGGATGAAAAATCAAAATGAATGTAAAATTCAAATGGATGAACACAACATGTTCGCAACCAAAAGTTATGTGCCAATGTAAACTATAACCTTTTCACAACCAAAAGGCTTGTGTCAACAAAAACACTACATTTTCATCTCTAAGAAGTATGTTCCCATTGGGAATTGAAACAATATGAAGTTGCACATTTTCAATGCCATTTCACATTATTTTTTATTTGAATTCAATCTATCAAACCTTTTACATCAAAGATCATTCTTGCCACTTGAAGAAGCAAATTACATTCTTTCCCCCATCTCCAACTGAACTTACTTGCTCTAGGTTTTTTACAGCTATTGTCCATTTGCAATTGCTACACATCTATTTTACAATGGCAAAATGAAATTTTACAGGAATGGTCACACCAAACATTTTGGAAAATATGATTGAATACACATTAATCTTAAGCATACTAGATAGAATATGCGAAATGACAACAAAACCTTTGGAATATCCAAGAGATCCAACTTTGCTAGACCCCCTAAAAAATTTGCTAGAAATCAGAATATGGGGAACAAAATGGAAAAGAAAAATTAATAAAACAACTGAATGGGCAGGATGGTGATGGGTGAATGCAAAAATTGACAAAGAAAGTCTTACATTGTTCAAAGAAACTATAAACATATCGAAGCAAGATGCAGAAGACTACCACTGTGCAGTGTTTACACATGCCATAAAATTCTTTCAAGAATGCACAAGTCTAAAAAAAAACCAATTGCAGAACATTTCTTCATAAGTTTATTGTAGGATTTGTTAATGGAGGACTTTGTTTCCCTTGGCAACCTCTTATCAAACCTAATAGACAACTCTATGCAACTTCGAGCATGTGAGCCTGGGTGCCACAAGATTTAAAAAACAAAGTGTTAAAACAAACTATGAATCACCGGATGATAAGCCTTGCATTGAAACCACAAGATGTTTACGATGTAAAAAAAAAAGACATCCCAACAATATGAAAAACCAAGATACCATTTTTTGCAATAAATTTTCATTCATTAGATGTTTTGATATGAATTAGGGCTGAAATTGAAAAAAAAATTGCTTCCTAAAAAAATCCAAGAATTCTTAATTTTCAAAGATTTAAATAATTCTAATACCTAGACTAAAGGATTGTATCCTCCAACTTAGTATTATTGATTCACATACTTAATTGCCTTATTCAATATTACCATCTCAATTGGTTTTTAAGCAATCAACAACAAATAGATTGTTAGTTATTAACAAGCTACCACTTACAATTTTATGCTTGAAAGAAACATGTTATTGCATTCAATTTCGGACACAATTTTTGACCCAAAAGAACGACCATGGCAAATTCTTGAAGATGATAGCTAATTTGACCCTTTATGCAAACTATTAAAAATTAGGAAGTGGGGCATTCTACAAAAGGACAAAGTGGGCAAATGGGAAAAACCATAGAACAAATTATATATATTGCCAAGAAAAGCCCAAGGCGAAACACCCACTTAATAGAAAAGGAAATAATGACCAATGGCATCCAATTTTAAAGAGATGAACTCCTAATACTTGGCACATTCTAAAACATCTTGCATTAATTAAACTCAGAAATGAAATATCTACTATGATTGTTGACATAAATAGTCACTAATCAAATCATAAAACTTCAATAACCGACCGACATAAATGTTCAAAACCCACACAATAAATAGATGTTTGAAAATGATAAATTCAAAATGGACAATAACCTCCTCAGAGACTATATGTAATGAGAAAGAGGCATAGTGGCCGCATATTGCATTTCATTGCAAGGGTTTGGAACTATGAGAATGCATGTTATAACTCTTCGAGACTTGGATTTGTATCCAAAAATGGATCATAGATAGATGAAAGCAATAGATGCATACTACAATGTTAGAGTGAGATATTGGGCATCAAGAAATAATGTGCAAGAATGCAAAGTCTATGTCACAATGATATGGATGTTCAATTTGGATTTTGTGAACAACTTGCAACAAGCTCCTAGAGACAATCCGTGGCTAGCCAAACCAACATATGTTTAAAGCCCCCCTCTCAAACACATTTCCATCTCTTCCTGCAGGTATCTGCAATGTGGAAAAAGGAAAAGTCTTTTGCAGTCTGCAATTGAGTGTATAGTCTACAGATCAAAACTCAAGTGTCTCATGTTTCAGCACCGACCATGGTTTTTGTTGGATTCTGGGGTACCAAGGTTGAAGGCATGGAAGTCAAGGCTGATGAAGGTGGGGTAACATACACACGGGGAGGCTATCAGTGGTTCATCTTGCCAGCAGGCTGTAAGCTTTCAAGTGATCACTACCTTGATTGTTAGAATTTCTTTGATTTCAAAACTGACCTGCAAACATTGGATGTTGCTGAGCTCCCCCCTGCATCATCTACACAGTGTTCCATGAGTTCAAAGCCCTTTTCAGTCTGGTTATCTTTGTTGAGTGCACCAGTCTGTAGACTGCAGTTCTAGACCTGCTGAATTATGTAGGAGCTAGATCACAGACACTTGATTGTTAGGATTGACTGCTATTGGGTTATCTCTCAATGCTTTTCAGGTTACATTAAATCAAATGTACGGAGAAGTCTTCAGTATTTATGAAGATACACTTCACAAGTGACCGGTTTTTGAAGGAGCTCTGAGTTGGTCCTGAATGTCTGATGATTTGTTTCTCTTATTTCAGGGTTCATTGCCTTCTTGGTTGTGATCTGGATCTTACAAGAATTCACATTCCTGAGAGCATGGAACCTCCTTCGTTACACAATTTTATTCACGGGTACACTTTCCATTCTCTAGTGAGTTAATATGTTACAGAAAGGACACCCATCACATCACAAGGGTTTTTATCATTAGTTCCTAGAATCTACTATTAGCTTATTTTGTGATGTGTCAGTCACCCTATCACTAACAAAGCAGCAGCAAAAAGTATCAGAAAGGAATGCATGGAAGTTACCCAATTTGCTTACTGAATCATATCCTTTTTCTAGAAAACTTCTAAGTGACTGCAGAAGGTAGAAAGGATGATGTATCTGCATCATGTCTCAGGTGTTCCATTCTTTGTCTATATGATATCCACGTTTGTTGCTGATCTCTGTTGGTTTGGACCGGATGTGTTGTATTGGTCAATGCAGGTGTAATGAATTGTATGTTTTCTGTATATGGTATGTTCACTTGACCTGATTCTGACTTCATAATTTGTTAGTGAACTTAGATTCCCAGAATCACAGACTTCTAATGCTGGCATAATAACATCTGTCGTATGAAAGCTGTTAACCATTTGCCCTTCATTCATTATTTTAGAGTAATTCCATGGTGAATAAGATGTTCTTGAAAGGCTACATTACCTTTTCCATCTGACAGTTAGTTGTTTCCATTCTTGTCAGATATTTTTGATGATCTCATTTCAAGAC
>Ga0209208_10006163_pt1 | contig 16542 bp, 18 predicted proteins | sample S1TSphfallax_3_FD_187694 | JGI IMG/M metagenome (GOLD analysis project Ga0209208, IMG submission 187694) | Host-associated microbial communities from peat moss isolated from Minnesota, USA - S1T2_Fd - Sphagnum fallax MG (SPAdes) (version 2) | ecosystem: Host-associated > Plants > Peat moss >...
GCAAATTTATATTTTTGTAATGTTTAGTATATTACAACTATGGTGTATTCTTTTGTTCCTACAATTAGAAAATTTATATATATATATCTATCTATATCTATATCTATATCCAACAAATATTGGATGTTGGATAAAATTCTTTTTGAATCCTTTCATTAATTTTTATCCATATTACAATTTTTTTGTTAAAAGGATGCAAAGGAATGCATAAAATTGTGGAATTGATTTCAAACTTTTTATATGAGAATAACATGCCTCCCTTATGGAACTACATGTTTATTATGTCAATTTCATGAAAAATTACATGAAAATTTCAAAGTCTTGAAATTTTGACACAAAAGGTTGCAAGGGAAATGATTTATTTTAAAAGTAATTTGGTTGCTTTTTAATATCCATTAGGTTCAAAATTTCTAGCTTTAGATGCACAACACATGTGTAGGAAATAATAATGTGAAAAAATGTGTTTAGTTGAATTTTGAAGCTCATTTTTGCATTTTCTATGTTTTTGTTTGTAAGTCAAAATTTTCATGCATAATTATGTAAGCATGTGAAAAATCACCACTAGCACATGAATTATCTTATATTGAATTATTCAATTTTTCTCACTAAATTTTGTTTCATGTAAATATTACTTTTAGAAAGTACCTCTAAGAAAACCCTAGAATCCTTTTTCTTTTTATCGATACCCCAACTATGAATGGACCCAAATGCATACTATTTGACAAATCGATCAAATAACAATAAAAAATGAGCTCAAAAAACAAAAACTTCCATTCCTTATTCATGTGGCCTTTAAATAAATGAGTTCTTGTCTTATTGTTCAATTGTAATCCAGAAATTTAGTATGTACATAATATTTGAGTACTTCATCCTTTCATTAAAAACTTTATTTCACTATAGTTTTGGGGATTGATTATTTAATGACAGAACTGACCTTAGAGCAATTAGAGAGTTCCTAGGAGTTGATTTAAATGGGTCCTTTTGCAAAAAGTTGTGTGTGTGTTGCTTTGACATGACCATTCGGGTCATAAGGTTGTCCTTGGCCCATTCCAAAAACAAATTTTTTGTTTCAAAAAATAACTATCTCATTTTCAACCTTAATTATTTCATAATTATTTCATTTTCTTAATTAACTTTTATAATTATAATTATAAAACTATTTTTCACCTTTCTTAATAATTTACTTCCATTTTTATAACTATCTATCTCACTTCTTTTTCCTATCTATCTACCAACATGTGGATATATATGAAAAGGCAAAAATGAAACATGTGTCTTTTCATGTCCATGAAATGTATATTTATTAATTTAAAATCAAAGTTGACATTGACATAATATATATGAAACCAAAAAAAGAAAAAAAATTAAAAATAGTTGATCGTGACTGGTAGTGCGCAACTGGTAGTGCACAGCAACACGCAAAGCTCAAATTATTTTATACTTAGTATACTTCCTTCTAGAGACTATTGTTGAAGTTCTGAAATATTCAGATTGAGGTGGGGGGGGAGGGGAGACGAGACGAGACGAGACGAGACGCTTTGTTTTTCCTTCAATTTTGTTTTTTTGCGGGCACAAGATTTGCTGAACATGAATCGTGGGTATGGTATGATCGCGCACGTCGGAGATTCTTTCAACATTCCCGCCATGCAACCCCCTTCCCTAGCTTGTCGTTTAGAGGAATTCAGAGTAGTCGTCTCGTTGTACGTTTACACATACATGCGGTGGCCACTTTTCGTTGTAACGTTGATCTGTTGTTCTTTGCACCGATTTTTCACGCGTCTCTATAAATTGGAAATTTGTGATTTCCATTTCTTCATTGAATTCTATCGCACTTCTTCTTTTGCTTTCTGCAGTTTAATCAGAAACCTCCATCCAGTGATCTAATCAGCAGCTCTGATCAGTGTATCTTAGCTAGTACTAGCTAGTTCGAGTTTTCGATCAACACCTGCTGATCTCAGAAACCACCTGCATTAGCTGCCGCCAGCTTCTTCAACAACGTGATGATGGCACGGAATGTACTGATCAGTGTCCGGTGTATCACGATGGCATTTCTCGTGTTGCAAATAGCTTTGTCACCCATGACGGCGATGGCATCTGATGCCGACCCCGAACAAGACTTCTGCGTTGGCCTCCCGACCAGCACCATCATCGTCAATGGTTTGGTGTGCAAGGATCCCGAAACTGTGACAGTAAGTGACTTCGTGTTCCGTGGCTTGGCCACTCCTGGAAACACCGCAAACGGAGCAGGAAGTGCAGTCACTCCAGCATCCGCGGCTCAGTTTCCCGGCCTCAACACTCAGGGCATCTCCCTGGAACGTCTCGACTTCGCTGGAGGAGGTGTCGTCGCACCCCACACACACCCCCGGGCTTCTGAGGTCTTGATCGTGCTTGAGGGCTCTTTGTTGGTGGGGTTCGTGAGCACCAGCCAGAAGTTGTTTGCCGCAACTTTGAACATCGGCGATGTGTTTGTGTTCCCTAGGGGTCTTCTGCACTTCGAGATCAACACGGGCGCAGGCCCAGCCTTGGCCATCGCCGCACTGAACAGCCAGAACCCGGGTGTGCAGGCACAACCTGCAGCGCTGTTCGGGTCGGGCATCGAAGACGCTGTGTTGGAGAAAGCGTTCGGATTGACCGCGGCCCAAGTGGATCAGATCAAGGCCAACTTTTGAAAACTTGAGCTCACATGAGAAGAAGTGCAACGCTAATAAATTATAAATTTTATAAATCCATCTCACATGAGAAGTGGGTGGATTTTATAGTAGATAAAAATAAATTGACCTCCGAGATTGTGTAATGTGTTGCAATGGAATTCATTTTCTTTGCGCGGGGGGTCTAGCTCCTACAAATATACATGAGAACATGGATAATTTGTCAACAACTATTGGATTTGGTTACACAAAAGGTTTCCAACATGAACCTTGTTGTGCATGCAATTCAAAGATTTGAATAATTGAAATTACCATATTGAAAAAAAGGCATGCAAATTGAATAAGAGGAAAAAAAAATATGCACATTTAAAATAATAGAAAAAAAAAAATCCAAACTTACCTACAAAAATTTTGTTGTTGTTGCGTGTGAAAGCATACTACGCCCCTCAAATATCGTAGTCACAAGTATAATCTTAAATTTTTTGGGTAATAATGTATGAACATACATCACATTTTGAATTATTTTTGTTTGGCTTGAATACATTTGATTAAATTTAGATTTAATCTAATCATTTTTTTTAAAAAAAATCCAACAAACATTGAAAAACTTGAATATATATATGGAGTGTATATTTGTGATAAAATAGTACTTGTCATAGAATCTAAAAATTTACATATATATTTCAAAACTAATAAGGTTGTGAGTCATGAACATGAAAAAACCGACCATACACATTGAGAGACTATTTAAACACCACCACAATAGCCAATCAATGTTACACAAATGTTTTAGTAGCCCAAGTCATTCAATCATGTGCCTTCTTTTTCATACTAGTTATTCTACCATCGATTGGGTTACATCTTTTGTCACATGATGGGAAGGTATACATGTTTGTGTGAGTAACTTTGATGCCACTAGTCAAAAGACCTGTGAATGAAAAACTTGAATAGAATGAAAACCAATTTTGACCATGCGTGAGCAAAAACAATTTGAAAGGAATATTTTCAAAAAATCAAATGCAAAACCAATTTTATTGCACAAACAACTGTAGACAAATTCAAGGTTACATGTTTCATGTTGCAAACTGAAATTGGATGCATGGCTCTTGCACAATCATGGTGGTTGTGAAAATTCCAAACAAACTCTCAAATCAAAAATTGAACATCTAATAGGTCCAATCTGCAATGGTGGAATTTTGTGAACATGAAAGTTATGGACTACAACACCCGCATCTATATGCATTCAAGCGGCATACTTACCCTCAACCCACTCTTTGTGCACTGGAAAGGAAGTACAAAACACTACTATGCCATTTGGTTATTTGATGAATCCACCCACAAAGAGGACTTGTTTCTATTCACTGGTTTATTTATTGCATTCTTGATTTGGATCAGCTGCATGAACTTCACACCTGAAACCGTAAAACCTAAAGCCTGGACTTTTAAGGAGATCAAAAGGCGGGTGGTGAAACAAGAAGATTTCCCCCATTGGAATCCATATTTGCTGTTTCAAAAGATTTGTCTGGATTAATGAGTAAAACTTCTTTGAATCTGCCTCAGCTGATCATGCGCCTCTTGACACTCACTTTAGACCCAACTGACAATAGTCTTCCATATGTTGCATGTAACCATTTGACATAGTCAGTCTCCAGTTCAACTATGGAATTCTGTTTGACAGATTGATGAGTGCTGCCAAAGTTGTCTTGTGTCAATAAGATACCAAATGTTATCTTTCCCTACAACCATTCCACCGCCCACACACACACACACACAATGATTGCAATAGAGTCATATAGAGTCACTTGGTAAGGGAAAACAGATGCAGAATATAATTGTTCCCTATTCAGGTGATATGGTTGAAGTCAGGATCATTGAGCATGATGGAGATGCACAGTCACCTTTGCAACCCAGTGTCCAGATATATAACAACACATAATGTCTTGCAAAAGATATAAGCCAGGGACCAAAAAAACAAAAAAACAAACCCAACTGTCAAGAAAAAAATCTCTACCTCAACCCTGCGATAAGAAGCCAAAGTTGCCAGTGGTTGACTCTGACTGTGTCGGAAACCAGTGGCTTGGTCTATGTTCACCATTTGACACCGGTTGCAACCTCCTAGCACCTGCCATACAATCAACGAAAATTCAGAGTAGCCTTCCTGTGATGATGAACCCTTTGAGAGTAAGACCACTTGCAAGAGGTGGACAATGGGTCCCTAGACCACACTCTGCTACTGGCTCAATGCTTTTGAGAGAGTAGATAAACTTGGGTGACAGACTTTTTGTGAACAAATGCGGGTTTTGGCGACATACTGTAAATTGCTGATTGCAGATGCTGACAGTCTGCCAATTATCTTCGTCATTTGGTAGGCTGCCAGAAAGCACTAGGTTTGGCCTGAACCGCAATGCATCGACTTCAACACTTGCAGGTGCATGTTCAGTATTGCAGACCTCCTTGATCCGCAAATCTGCAGGAACAAACCATGCACAGTGTGTCAACACCTATCTAAATAAACTTGAATGCCACTTGGAAGCTTTGATCCCTGACTCATTGCAAAATCACAAAATGCATCTTGATAATGCAAATAGGGCAGTGTCAAAGTTTTATCCAAAGTTCCTTGTCTCTTCAACTAGTTCCCAGCCAAAAATCAAAATGACTAGAAAAGCACAGAATGGGTGGCAAGTAGAACTGCTTTGAAAAGTTCAGAAGTCAAATTCTGAACCTCCTTTCGGTTCCTGAAAAACTGAACTTACTATTCTTTTCACCAAGACAGTCATGGACATACGCTGCCATGCGCTGGTTTAGCTCATCAATGCTTGCTTTTGACACAAGTAAAAGTTGCCCCTCGTTCACAAAGCTGATCTCTGAGGCTTCCTTACTACCCCCATCATTGTCATCATCTCTTTTGCCAACACCACGGGTTCTTCTCCTGGACTGCAATTTTCGGCTCTTGGGTTCTCTCCTCAACAGACTACAGGGTATCCCTAGAGCTTCTGTAAACCATTCTGCCACCTCTGGACCATAACTGTTGCCTCCAGCTCTGAAAAACAAGAACAACAAGAACAACAATCAAGGGTTGAGAGAACTCACAAATCTCTGAATGCCAAATCTCAAATAGATTTCTGGATGCCAAACCCGAACGCTATTCAGATAAGCCACAATACTCATGCGTACTCATGCTGGAATCCAGCATACACTCATGCAAGAAAGTGTGTTCTGAGATCGATCAGAAGAAGTACCTGTTGCCACAGAGCATCAAATCACTTGTGCCGGAACATTGATCTCCTTGTAATGGAATAGCTAGACGATGATTCATGTTTGGAGCCCAGACTTGCATCATCCCTGTTGAGAGGTCAATGGATGTTTGAATTGAACACATTGAAGAAAGCTGCACTTGATCACAAGACATCGAAATACATGATTTTCAGTCTCACCCAAAGCTTGACTCAACTTCCAACATAGACAACATAAGAAAATCTCTGTGGGCAGTAAAAGTACATCCCAAGTTGCGAATTTTTTCTCAGTCTGAAAACTCTTCATGCACATCAGTCTTTAGATTATATCCCACTCACAAATAAGAACCCATATTCCTGAGAACAGTAATCCAAGGTCAAAAAGATCTTTTCATCTATAATCAAGCAAAGTGCTCTCAGTGGCAGTTCAGTTTTTTTTACATTACATGGTGTTCAGAGCTTGTGAGGGAAAAAGTTCACTCACTTTCTTCTGCGTAAGGGTATCTCCAGAATGATTCTGTATCAACCACTCTCTATCATAAAGAAGCCCTGCACACCATATTTCCACAAAGTTCCAGTGTTCAAATGAGGGAAAAAGAACATGGGTATAACCATGTTTCAGTAATAAACTTTTACATTTTTGACAACATTTGAGTGTGTGTCTGTTGGGAATATTTCAATGGAATGTAAAAGCCATGGGGAATGGAAGAAGACAGGTCTGGTAGAACAGAATTGCTTTTGGTTTGGTAAGCTTACCACAATCACTCAGAGGCCACACCCGCACACTGAAACCAGCACATGACTTAATTGGGTAGACAATTATGGATTCCAATTGTATCGAAGTTGTGGCATGGGTGTCACTGTCTACTATTCCACCATTGATGCTATTGTCCATCATTAGACCACTACTTGCTGTTGAAGTTTCTGATCAAAAAGTTCAACAACCCATGTCACTGCTCAGTAGTAGAGACTGAAAAGAGCTCATTTTCTCCTTCTACCTTGGACATTGATTCTGTGTACTCCAGGGAGAAAAAAAGTTGTTCTGATACAACAACATCAACATATCAACAGAAAAGCATTGTGATAAGTGCTTTACCCAAATTACTCAAGCCCTTTGATATCCTAGCATTCAATGTTTTGTCAATCCTCTTCACAGTTCTTTCACCACCTGACTCCACAAAATACTTGCGAATGAACCTAATCACAGCCTGCAAGATTCATATCACCAGATTCAATTGTCAAAGAGCCATACTATTTGAACTATGGCATCAAAAACATGTGCAAGACAAAAGATATAAACACATTGAATTGTGGAAAAAAAAAAAAAAATTCTACAGACAGAAAAGAGGTTCTCCAAGTGCAGCTGAGATTGTGAGTGTCTTCTTACCAAACAATCCTCAAATGTAGACATGTAACCAAATGAAACCCTTACAGCTCCCGTTCGGTTGCCCATTGATCACATCATGATCATCCCAGCATACATGGCCTGCCTGCAATAGTTCATGCCAATCCTCGTAAGGACTATGAAGAGAGCTTAAAGCAGGAATCCCTGCAAAGCTTGTGTGACTCAGGTGAAAGATCAAAACTTGGAACAGAATGCAACTCAATGAGTGAAAAACAGCTTGCCAGTTATCAGCAGGATCCCTGACCTCATAATTTGTACGGAGATCTAGTTGGGAGAGTTGCAAATATTTTGCACATGCACCTGGGTTGCAAAAACAGCCAGTCTGTGCAAGAAATCAAAAAGGTCATGTTGTTCAATTCATTGCAAAATGAACTTTGACTCTAACCCAACAAAGAATCTTCCCCAGAAGTGACCTACTACTTTCTTTTGCAAATTGCTTGTTTTGAACTACTGGTAGCATCTTGAAAGCAACTTACACGGAGCTGAATATTGCTCAGAGCTGCAAGCTTTTCAACTTCACGGTAACCGACCCAAGACCCATCAGCCCGCTTCAGATTAAATGTCACAATTGGGCCTTGGTTACACTGCAGGCCCCAGTAATTCTGCTGTTGCAAAAAACAAGCATGCACCAGAGATGATGATAAACCAAAACATTTTGTGTGAGAAAGATTCAGCACTTGCAGATGAAGATTCCAGATGCGAACGAAACTGGATCATGACATCAATGCACCACTCACTGCTTGATGATGGTGATCATCGTCATTGTTGCGATGGTGGTTCCCATAGAGAATGCAAACTGGAGTTCCATTCCCATGCATTAAGCCTGCGAGTTTTGTAGCCATGTAGCTGGTCAAGGACCCGGTGTGCCTGCATCACCAATACCTTTTTCTCATTCAGAATTGCAAGAATCGAGATTTCAACGATCAGTCAGTCTGAAGCAGTTAAGCACCAAGTGGTATGGAAATGGTGTTGGTATCAGATACTGTGGGTTTGTGAGCCAGAAGTCCTCACCTAGTGATGTTTTGTGGTTGTAGCCGATTGATAACCGCAAAGCCATGGCGGAGTGCAACTATGCTAAGAAATGAAGCAGTGCCATCCTCGAGCCACTGTTCTGTTCTATCTCGTTTCTGCATGAAATCGGCATCCGCTATGGAAACTGCCACTGTGCCTGTGTACAGGATGTCCACCAGTTCACATACATTTCAACAATTGTGTGCCTTTTGCTGAAAGGGACTACTATGACTACTTTGTTAGCAAAAATATTTTGATGAGCAAAAGAACCTAAAACTCTTGTATGGAGGAACAAGATTGCACACTAACTACCTGATCATCATACCATTGATAGAACCAGAAGATAAGATACTGCCCTGGATGTCATGAAGAAAAATTCTGGTGACAATAAGCATAAGCAAAAGGCATAAAAATAATATAAGAATTCACCTCCTGCAAAGTACTTCTTTCTCAGCAGACGTGCAGCATCTGTCAACATTACCAAAACATGTGATCATTACACAACCCAAAACATAGGTTCTGCATATCTATCTGTAATCTCAGGAAACTTGAAAGGAGCCACTAGTTTGGTTTTACCTTGACAAGAATATGATGAGCCGTAAAGCCAAGGAATGTGAATCTTGTGCTTACCATTCCGGACAAGAAGTGCTCCCAGGCCTGTTGGGTAGCCAAATAACTGCAGCCAGCAACAAACAAGCCAGTCAGCAGGTTTCCAAGCTGTGAAAGAAATCTGATTCTTTTTGCTCAAGAAAAAACCCTCACTAACCAAATGAACTGACATGTGTGCAAACAAAACCATAGAGAATAGCACAACGTAAAAATGGTTGGTTTTCACCAGTCGTCAGTGTCAACAAGATGAGACTGGAATGTTTTGTTACCTTGTAAAATGAGATGGCCACAAAGTCTGCTTTGAATCTAGACAAGTCCGGGGGCATAGTACCACATCCCTTGGCAGCATCCACAAGCACCAGCCACTGACCCCTGCTGGGTCAGACCCAATCCTCATTCTCTCAATTCCAACAACATATTGATAGATAGATGCCACCACTACCCTCTTTACAGTAATTGATTGATTAGAGAATCTGGATCTGATTCTGGCAATGTCACTATCTGCTAGAAAATCTAGAAAATCTGAGTCTTTTGCCTCCCTGAATATAAAGTCCATGGGAAACATGACGAGGTGCTCTTGATGCCACTTGTGCTTATATTGGCATTGTCAGATCCTATGTGCATAAAACTAGAGAGTCATGTGATGAGTACCTACGAGTGTTTTTCTCCACAATGTCTGCCCTGTTAATCTGAGTGACGAGATCCAAGTCAAATTTTGCTCCTGAGAAATTGCATTCAAGGGGAAATGCAAACAGGTGGTAGAGCTCTTGATCCTCTGGCATCATCCATAACCACCATATCACAACACCCATTGGTTCTGAAATCTTTGAAATCCAACACCAAAACTCTTGGCAACATGAGTCAGAACAACATCAAACAGAAGAAGCAAAAAAACCAACTACCCAGAAGTTAAAAATTCAAACAAAGAGAGCTCAGTATCCCCACCTTTACGTTCTCCTGTCAAAGTCCAAGATCCCATGGGCCTTTGTAGTGGACTCCTACGCTTTATCTGCACATTGCCTCTCTCATAGTTTCTAGATTTGGAGCTTGGGGGGGAGATCCGTTCCACATCCACAGCAATGGCAGTGGCACCATGATCAAGAGCATATCTTTTTTCCATTGTCAAGAATGCAATGATGATCTCACAATGACACCTACAGAAAAATGAAGCCGAGAAAAAGAGATTGCATTTCACAAATTGTACTTACCAATGACGAATTGTCTGAGTAGACAAAACTCTAAGTCAGCAGTTTGCAAAACCTCGGATAAGTGACCAGATGAAAAAAGGATACTCTCGGATCCCGAGCACACTGTTGTGATTCTCCATGGTGTAAAGATACTCACTCTCACTGCTCCATGGAAAGGCTTCTCCAACTAGCTTCAGAGCTGACGTAGCTCCTGCCGTGAATACACATGTGTATTCCCCAGGAGGCGCATTGCAGAGAGCCAAAACCTATTGAGGGAAAAAAATAAAAACAGAAAATCTTGCTGAATGTTATCACCCACCAGCCAGCAGCAACAAAACCTTGCAAAAGAAAGCATAATTTGCATTATTGTTGAGTAGCTTCTTCTGTGAGATCTGAGCAGAAGAGTTTTACCTGCAGACGAGCAAGCTCAACCTTATCAGATGTCCGGATGCTGCTGTCACTTTGACTGTCTGTTTTTTTTGTTTCTGTCAAGGGTGTTACCCATCATCTTCCATAGCCACCTTTCAGATTTCCCAATTCACAGCTCTTGGGCTGTTTCAAACCTCTCAGGCAATGAACAGTCGGATGAGGAAACGAAAGAAAGAATGAAAGAAAGGGCTGGATACGGGGATTGCTGTAAAGATTTGCAGATAGATCATCCAGAGCTCCTCTCAGCTGAGAATCTGAATGCAGTGTTGCTCCCGCATGATCCACATACACAGTTCCTGTTTTGACAGCAGACATCACATACCCCATAAACTCTCTTACCCAACAACCCCTCTCTCTCTCCAACAGAAAACATACCACCATTCTCAGATTGATCTAGCAACAGACATATCACAATTCTTGGATTGATCTAGCAACAGACATATCGCAATTCACAAAGATTGCATCTTGCTCAAGCTTTTTCCTGCTTCCTCTGCCTTTCCAAAGAAGAAGAACAGGCAGAAAAAAATTATCCAGAACCCAAATCACTCTGGGTTACAATAATTATGAGGATTTTCAAAGCTTCCCAAGAAGCCAGAGAGAGGAGTCTGGGGGGGAGGGTCAGTGGAGTGACCCAATACTCAAACCACAATTTCAATCAAGAATTCACATCCTTGGAAGAAGAATTCTTGATACAAAACTCCAGAGTTCCTACTGCTGGTGGAGAAGATGGAAAACACTTACCAGCCAAGCGTGCAAATTCTTTGCTCCGAAGCTCATCAATAGGAGTTGTGCTCTCTGGATACCCATACTGACTCCCATACTTTTCCAAGAATTCCAGCTTCTCCTCCTCCTCTGCACATGACCCATCAGCATCATTCTTCTGAATTGATGTGTTCAACACTTTCTTGCTTCTCTCCACCTTCTGTGTTTGATCTGGGAAGATACTGAAGAAGCCCAGACTTGATGCAAGCCCAGTTAAGCGATGCATGATGATGACTGTTGTCAGAAGAGAGAGAGAGAGAGAGAGAGGAAAAAAGAAACTGCACAAAATCCTTTGCAACTTTGCACCACCACCAACTCAAAACTGCGGTGCGAAAAAAACCCGACACGCAAATTCTACACCCATCTCCTCCCGTGATGATTCTTTTTCTTCCGCGTGGATCTTTATCCACATGGAACATTGAAGCAACCCACTTGTTTCTTTCTTCTGGTTTGTTTGAAAACTACTGTAGAAAACTCGAAACCCTAAACGCATGCTTGGGCGGTGAAAAGCAGCTGGAAGCATCTATTCTCTCTCTTTCCAGGTGCCTGCCTTTTCCTTTGCCCATCTCCTCTAACACCTAACTTCTTGTTATCATCTTGTTGAGCTTCTTCTTGATCTAGTGCAACTCCAAGCTCTGATGTAAATTGGGGACCAAAAATCTTCCGAAAGACTTTTTTACACCAGTGCACAAAATCAAAACTTGGGTTGCATGAATCTCCAGGTAAATATTCATGCAGAAGCTGAAAAATCTGGAGGATGCTGAAGAAGAGATTTTTGTGACTGAATTTTTGTCTACGGACAGTGAAATAAAAGCCAAGTCCCTCAACTCTCATGCTTCCAGGAAAAAAAGGGTTTGAAGTCACAGAAAAAAGAACTCTCTCTAGTGGAAGGTGTAGTACATCAAAAGAGCACAAACTCTGGTCCGGTAGAATGAAAATTGGGTTTGGTCTGAGAGAGTTTTTGCTGCTTGGTGATGGGATCTTAAGGAGCTTTGAATCTTTGTGGTTGGTTTTGAGATGATGTTATTTTGCAAAACCTCAGACTGATGAGTAATGTCTATGTGAAAGACTGGCATTTTTGTTTGTTGAATCTTGTGTGCCATCTTGGGTTCTTGCTTATCATGGGTGTAGGATGGAAATGGGTATCTGAGAGAGTTTTGGTTCTTGGTGATGGGATCTTAAAGAGCTTGATCTTTGTGATTGATTTTGAGATTTATGTTAATTTGCAAACCTCAAACTGATGAGTATGTGAAGATTGGCATGTTTGTTATTTGAATCTCGTGCACTATTTTCAGCTGTTGCTCATGGTTCCAGGATTTCTAATAAGCCATGTAAGTTACTAGATGTATTAAGGCTTTTTCCACGTGTAGAATTGTGCTTTGAAAAGTTTGAACAAAATTGGGCATTTTGTATGTACTCTGTAATGGATGATGGCAAGTAGAATGTGAAGAGAGGATTGTTGGAAGGTACTAGCTAGGTACTTATTCCCTTGATACTGACAATCCTTTTCCAAATCAGATTTGGTTGTTGTATTGTACATGTGTGGTTGAATGTTGGAAACATGTGAGGGACAAGTTTGTCTCTCTCAAGCTCTAGATCCCAGAATTCATGAAAGATAGTATCTTGAATTTTCAAGTTCTAGATCCTGGACTCCTGAAAGATAGTATCTTGAATTTGTAGCAGGTTGAATCCATGATCTTCATCCTGGTGGCCATGTGAATAATGTTTCAAAGCTGCACTCCAGCTGAAATACTACGTATCTTCAAAGGTGTGTGCTCCATCTGAAATACTGTATTTTTCTCTTCTCTACATTCACATTGAAGATTGATGTAAGAGATTGTGCTTCAAAGTGATTATTGTGGAGTTTTTCTCTGCAATTTTGTAGCTATGTTTTATCTACAATGGGTTTTTTGGAAACCAAATTGTATGTAATAAACGGAGCTCATGAAGGAGAAACTTGCAAATTTCTAGAATTTTTTTTGAAACTATGTACATCTATATAATAGAAAGCTTGTTGTGTAGCCATCTTTTGTTGTTCATACCTACCTCTTCCAAGCCTAACTACCTACCTCGCTCCATGTCCATATTATGTATATTAAAATAGTTTAATAACCCACATTTTTCAAAACCTATTTACTTAACCTTTTTTTCCTTACGCATCTACATGGACATGAAATATTAACTATAAATATCAATGAGCTATTTAAAACCATATGGGGAACACACAAGTCCATGAAATATTAGCTATAATTATTGATGATCAATATTTATAACATACAAGGAAATAGAAAAAAAAAGGGGGGGAGGTGGGCAAGATTTTCTTCAATTTTGGAACCTTGGCAAGGGCATTACACTCATGTTTAATTTTTCTATTTTGTAAAATAAATTGTTTTATGAAATGATGTTTTTGTGTCATAATGTGATTAATAGATGCTAGGAACATGAAATTTAATTGTCAATGTTTATATAGTATTGGGTTTTAAGCAAGCAAAATTGAGGATTCCATTATTGTTTATATTATGGTAGAAATAAGTTATTGTATTTAATAGTTTGGGTGGCTTTAATTGATAAATTTATTTGAAAATTGAAACCTTATCAAAAATGTGTTTAGGAAAACTCACATAGAACCCTACAACAATGTTTTCAAGTCGGATTATGTTTTAGGTTATTCCATTGAATATTATGCGATATTTAATGCACATTAAACATCTAGTGTATATGTTTTAGTTGTTAAAATGTGTATTTTGTCAAATTTTGTCAAGCTTTTGCAACTTCAATCTCTATGTGAAAATAATCAATAATTATAGTAACCATCTCCAATTGATTTAGGTTGCCAAAAAAAACTTTTTTTTTTTATGTTTCATGTTTTTTCTCACTTTTAGGCAATTCATGTAACAACCCAAGATATTTAATTAATGTTATTTTTACATTTTCAACTTGTTTGATTGTAGTATGTAGTACACGCAATGTTAATTACAATTTTCACATCCATGATATTAAATAATAATATCATTTGTTGAAGATTACAACCTTGTTGCAAACCTTAAATTTTTTAACATTTTGAAATTTGGATTTGTAATAAATGTGTTCAAATTTATTGAGTGAATCAATTAAATGTTGATTTGAACATCATTTGGCATAAGATTACATGGAAAAAATCTCATTATTTTGTATTTTTAATTCTTTCCAAAACATATGCATTATGATTTTGTAAATGAATATCACCCTCAACAAATAATGTGTTTTTTATAATAAACATGTAAGGTTTATCAACTTCATTTTTTGGTTTTTTTAATTAAAATTTTGCTTTAAAAAATTATTATGTTAATTTTCTTTAACAAAATAAGTGGACATTTCAAGTTTCAATGATAATGAATATGAAAAAAATAAATCATCTTCCTTTAAGATGTTTATATTTGCAAGATTGATGTAAGTTGCATAAATTTACATTATCACTTTTTGTCTAATGAATTTTAATGTTTAATGTCTTTTGTCATGTTCAACATGATTTTAATAACTTATGTATTGAAACGAATAATCAAAACTTTTTACACGTTATCATGAAACATGTAATGGGTTATTATAAAACCATCATCACCCCTATGATTGCATAATGATTTTGAAATTTGGCCTTAGTTGTCATCATTTTATTTTAATGTAAAAAATGAAAACAACATATTTACCTTGATTTTTTTCTCATGTATTTTATTTAAATTAAATTTGATCATTATATTTTTAATGTCATGTTGAGAATTGAAATTCAACTAATTAGGTTATTTTCACAAGGTTAAATTACTTTCTTTATTTATATTAGTTTGGTGTTTATGGTTTGGTCTTTTAGTTAAATACCTTAGTGCTGATGGTTTGGTTTTTTTCTTTCATTACACAAATTTATATATTTCATGTGATAAGAACCTTGAGGAGTTCTTGATGTTATGTTCCATGTTATGAACATTATGTTTTAATTTCCTTTCAATGAAGATTTATGTTTGCACTTGATTACATTTCTTATTTGTTAACATGGTATCAAAACTTAAGTTATTTAATGAGAAAGTTGAAAGAGATTTAAAGCTAGATTTTTTTTAAAAATTAGAGCTTGAAAGTCTCTAATAATATCATAGGACTTTGCCAAATGCAAAAAATAAATAAATAAAGGAAAAAATGTGAAATTTTTTTTTTAAAAAAAATCAACACATCAAAGGTTGTGGAAATCCGATCTTTAAATCTAAATTTATATCCAACATAAAAAGATTTTAGAGTGAAACTTGAAAAATTATAAAACACTTTTATTCTCAAAATTCCAAAAAAAAAGGATATGTTTTGTGAAAATTATGTGTCAAATATGATTTTTTGATCGTATCACTTTTGTTTGAACATTTTTGGATTTACAACTTTGGGATCTTATAAAACATAAAAGACTATATATGTGAAAAAAAATTCATATCATTTATAGATGTATTGAGAGAGATCCAAATATCTAAAGTTTTAACTTTAGTTTTGAAGTCAATTTCTTTTGAAAGTGATAGTTTTTTGTGATCATCATCAATAGAGCTAAAATTTTGAACATATATAGAAGACATGTATTTAATTTGTCTCCCAAAATCTCAAAAATTTTGAAATTGTTGAGAGCGAGTTGTAAATCATTTTGTGTTCAAGTCCCAATTTTTTTCAAGGAAATAGCAAGATCTTTCATTTATGAAATTAATTGAAATGAATTTTTGAAAGATGGTAGTAGACATAAATTTTCATGTTTCACCAAAATTTCAAATCAATCCAAGGTCATATGTGAATGGTAAATTTCTAAAGTTGTTGGTGACAAAAGTTTTATATTAAAAAGACAATAAAAGAAAATTTGAAACGAAAGAAATATAATTTTCGAAAACTTGAAGGAAGGAGTTTAAAAATTTTGAAATGCAAATACATTATCAAGACCTTCATATAAAAGTTTGATATGTAATCATGTACTTAATATCATACAAAATATTACACGAAATACATACATATACGTCAAACCTATTTATAATGTAAAATTTCATATAATATTCAAGACATATATTCATATGCAAGGTCCGTTTTGTTCAACCCTAACCCTAAACCTAGAAACTTAAGGAAGGAAAATTGTGATTTTAACTTTTTACACCCAAGGAAATAAATAAAATCATTTTTTGAAACAAATCATTTATGAAACCCTAAGAAGACATTGAGTGTTACTTTGAGAGATGGTAAACAATTTTCTTGAAATTACAATTCAATAATTA
>Ga0209208_10006164_pt1 | contig 16540 bp, 15 predicted proteins | sample S1TSphfallax_3_FD_187694 | JGI IMG/M metagenome (GOLD analysis project Ga0209208, IMG submission 187694) | Host-associated microbial communities from peat moss isolated from Minnesota, USA - S1T2_Fd - Sphagnum fallax MG (SPAdes) (version 2) | ecosystem: Host-associated > Plants > Peat moss >...
GTAATGCCAAACTCTACGTACCTGATAAGAGGAACTTTTTTCTATGGTAATTATGACAATGGTACCACGCTCCCCAGTTTTCAGATGGCTATAGACGGGACTATAGTCGCCAACGTTACCTTTGATAACGCTGCCATATTTGTGTACTACGACTTTATGGTTGCGTCTGCTCGAACGTAACATTTCTCTGCCTATTACGGGACTCCTCTAACTCAGTTCCGTTTATTTCTGCGATATCTTTTTCGTTTCTGCCGGTTGATTTCTTCGACAGTCCTGTCCTGTGTATGGCCTCCTGTATGGCACTCAAAGGATATACTTCGAGACAAAATGCAGGCTGAACTTTGGTGGAGACGGACTCGTCAGGTATGTCATAATTTTCAGCCAAATTACGTTCTTTCCAACGTGACCGGTTGGCCCTTCACGTAGAGATCAAACTACAGTAGCCTGAATTAGGATTAAATTATTACTGAGCTCGAAAGATCCTCAGACAATATCATCGAACAATTGCAGGAAGGGCATAGTACATCCTTTTAGAAGAACAACATTTCACGAATGGTCACTGTGTCAGAAAATATGGTTCCTGATTAACATCTTTACTGAATTTTTCGATACGTAAAGCACTGGCGCAGGATAAAACGTCTAATTAACAAAGCCATGACGAGTAGTATTTTGCCATTCCTAAATTCAGGGGGACCTCCCACTTTATCCTCACCGGCGAACCCATCATGCTTTCAAAAAAAACACCCCAAGATCAGAGGAGGAGGAAAGTAGAAAGGCAGGTCTGAGGTTTCCAGGCACCGAGGAATACAGAATGGCCTCAAGACTGGTCCTTCGAACATACACTAGGTTGTCTGCGCGACTCACTAGACTAAACACATAAATTGCTCTTATCTTGATCCAATTTACGTCTCACTTCTTCGATGTATCTTAGTCCTATCGACACTGACTAGTTCTCTTGACGTACATGTAAATTGTCCAGAAGCGGTTGTTCTCATTACCTCTCATTCTGTTTTTATTGCATTTTTGGTTATTGCAGACATCCCGATGATGAATTTGATCGATATTGGTTTCCAATTCAAGGGTCGAACTCAACGTTTATACAGAGTACCTCGCCACTGCAAAGTTTAGTTGCAAGCCAAGTAGTTGGGCCTAACAACGGATTATGGGGCGACCCCCCTGCAGCAGTGATGGATACTGCCCTGACAAGCAGTGGCAACATCACAATCAGCTTCCCAGACGACTACAATTATGAATATATATTGTCGTTCTACTATGCTGAATTAAATTCAACTGCCAATGCTAGTTCACGGATTTTTTATTTAGATGTACCAGGTCAAGAAGACTCTCTCGTGAATCCATACTCCGACAGAGCAGACGCTGTGTTCAGTGCTAATATATATACTTATTGGGACATGGCTTACACCCCTGGAGCGGATATTGTTCTGTATCCAGATCAAACTGTTTCCAGTCCTCTCGGTCCTATCGCGAACGCTCTAGAGACTTGGGAAATGAGCACAAACCCGATGGCCACAATGACAAACAATCAGGACGGTGAGTTATTGATCTGGCTGTGAGGCTGTAAACACTGTAAGGCTGTAATTTTCCTTTGCCTCCGAGTCATAGCCTTATGCTGGTCGCCACAAGTGGCCTAATTTCCTCGCTGAAAATGGGAACACAGACTCTCTGTTATAGAAACAAGGTTTCACATGAGATTGATCTATTGGAAGATTAGAACCAGCAGCCACATTAGCACCTTCGCCTTCTTGAGTGAGTCCTCTACGTGGCCAAATGAAACCAAGGAAATGATAGATTTGGACTAGCATACCCCCTTGCACCCTCAGCTGTGCACCCCCAAATAACCCTTGGGGTGTACACTAGAAATAAAAATTAAATGGGTAAAAATAGAAGGTGCAATATATTGTTTGTTGGGTAAAAGTTATAATTTAATTAGTTTTAAAATAGGATATATTTTATTCAAATAATTAATTTAATTATAATAAAAAATATGTAATAATTTGAAATAATATATCATGATTAATATAAGATGTATTTATTAAATAATTAAATAACAATAAAATGAAAATAAGTTGAATAATTATTTAATATCCCTCTAAAAACGATCGTTTGACACACATAATCCCAAACTTTACATTAAGTGTCCCTTGAAAAATAGCCACCCCTTAAACTGGGTTACCAATTGATCTTGAGATTGTGACAGCTGACTGCAACTAGTTTCGGGGTGCATGCAGCCATCGCTATTGAGGAGATCAAGTCAAGTATGAACCTTACCGATTGGACTGGCGATCCCTGTGTTCCAGTTCCTTATCCCTGGGTTTCTTGTAGCACAGACAGCAACTTCGTCCCTTCAATTACAGCAGTGTGAGTAATTTTCCTCTTTTACGAGATAATATTTCCATGACAGTGTAGGATACCATAGTTGATGGGGGAGGTTTGACAAGAATAATAATATTTTTAGACATGCTGAAATTTCAAAAATATTTTTTTTCTAAGATAAAAAAATTTGCAAAGGAAAATTAAATATCTTTTGAAATATTTGGTAATATTTTATTTGTCAAAATGGAATTTCAAAATCAAATAATGAAAAAAAACAAAAAGAAGCCAATTGTCACACACTAGCTCTGCTCCTTTGTGGAAAGTTTAAACATCAAACCAGCAACAGTTAAAATAGGGATATTTCATGAAGTTTCCAGTTCACAATGACACCTTCGGGACAAACTTCTTCCAAACATGAGACCTCTGATGAAAACATAAAAATCTATGCCAATTTTTTTAGTGTAGTTTTTTTAAATGCCTACTTGTGTTGGTCACCTTTTCCCTGTGGTACTTGGTGGGTACCCACCCAATACCCACAAGGTATCACGAGATTTAAAAAAGAAAACCATGGCAGTTTTATGCCCTGTAAAGCGTGGCCCATCAAGCTTCACGCTACATCAGACATTTCCCCAGTAAAGTGCACAGTAAAACCCAAGGCAGCAAGCTTTACCAGAATAAGGGTTTGGGAAGAGCCAAATGTAGGTATGATGTAGGTAAAGCCAGCTGCCATGGACTTTACCGAGTGTAAAGACCAAATTTTAATTTCTTCAAAATTTTCTTTTGATACCTGCCTGGTATCACAGGAAAAGATTCAAAAAAATTGGAAATACCCACTTATCGCATGGGAAAAGTGGGGGGAATTTTGTGAACAACCTTAAGTTTTACCTAGTTTCTTGAAGGTTTCTTGAACTTTTTCCCATGTTTGATCCATGAAAAACCCTAAATTAACAGTTAATTTAGCTAGACATATTAACAAAATTGATTAATGATGTTTGACTCCTCATAACAAAAATCAATTAACTACATTTTTTCCCAAACCTTGACCATATTCACAGAAAATAACCTGCAAGTAATTTTTGAGTTGTAAGTTTTGCATAATTTTCAAATCTTTTGAAATTTTCAACCTACCCTTCTCCATGAACGTTTCACATATGGCAAGACTTGCATGTTATGATGTGTGACTCTTTGTAAAATTGGGACCTCGTATTGTGATGGTTCATAGGAATCTTTTAGGCTATAATCTAACTGGGCCCATTTTTCCCAGCTTTGGCAATCTTTTGAGTCTCACCAGCCTGTGAGTAACTTTGATGTCCAGTATTGTATTGGATTATTATAACCTAAATTGTTTCTTTTTTTTTTCTCTTTTGGTTGTTTAACACTTCTGATATTCATCAAAACATGGATCACATTGCAATTTTAAGCATCTACTTTTCTATTTAAATCAATAGAATGTTGATCTTTTGGTGTGAGTCTAGATAGGTTGTCATGTTTGCCCCCTACAAGGTTTAGAGCTTTTATAACATTTTAACAATGTGTTCAAAATTAAGTGTTAACTAAATGTTGATCTAGTCATTCATATGATATTGTGATAACATTGTAACACATTGTGATAATCAAACATTATGTTACAATGCCATGATAGTTTAATATCATTGAATTATCAACATTGAACTAGCACTTAACCTTGAACGCATTATTAAAATGTTGTAAAGACATAAATATATGGAGGGGATAAGAATGTGATAGGATAATTAACACCCATATGCTTATTTACAAATAGTCACATGATCCAGTAATTATCATTAGCCTCTAGAAATATGATCCAACCCTAACTTATGATTCATAGATTATTATGTAGCAAACAAATGGCCATGACAATTGCTATGATGCAATAGGATTTATCATAATTACAAATAAAATAACTTCAATGATAGTATTTTAGTTCGTTTTTCCATAATGGTGTGTTTTTCTGTGATGTGCAGTGCATTGGATTATAATGATTTGAATGGTTCGCTACCTCTACTAAAGCGTTTAGCTAATTTACAATATTTGTGAATGCATACCCCTACCTTATATATTTCAATGCAAACTAAATATATTTTCACAAGATTACTTTGGTTTTCTTAGATTAAATTTTGCCTTGTCCACTTCAATTTAACACCTTCTAAATATTTCATGTGTAGGTGCCCCAAGTTGGTTTGCATACCAATAATTTGATTGAATATATTCTGCACATAATTATTTTATAATTATCTTAAAAAAACCTTTTTATTTTTTCATTGTTGGTAATTTGTTTATAACTTATGGAGATCGTAGATGAGGTTTTGATTCACTCATGTTGATGGCTTTCAATATGTTTTGAACTAAGTAGGTACATTTATGCACATGACCTATAATGAAACATTGGGAACAACAAATGGCCCTTAAACCGTCAAGCCCTTGTGATTCTTGAGGGTACCAAAAACTAAGTATTAATGAAATTGATTGTCCAATTGGTAGATTTGGTAATTGGAGGTGAACTGAAAAACCAAGATGCACCTCCAACTTTCAAGGAGCAATGAGATTTAATCCTATATATGTTGTACATGAAAACTTTTAGTTTCAATTTTTTATTTTTCTAAATTAATCTCATTTAAACTTATAGATAATCTGTAGTTCAATCTTTTTAGGGCCACTACAACCTAAATATTGTTTTGGGGGCTTGGGGAGGGGGGGTTGAATTTGTGTTTTTTAATATTATTAACAAGATGCACGCATGTTGATTTTCCTATGATCTTTATTTTCAAATTTATGCTAGATTTTTTAAGTATTTGTACACCTACAAATGGATACAAAAAGACATGCAACAAAGTTTTTTGAAAAAATTATGGTGCTATTGTGTTTTGATAAATAACTAGGTTCTTGCAAAATAATTTGCTATTTGGGACAATCCCATATTGGCTGGCAGACTTGCCATCTCTATTTGAATTATGAGTGCTACCCTTTATCTCTCAAAATATTTTTTTGACTGATATATCAATATTTCATATTGATTAAGAAGATTAAAATAATAGTTATTCATGATGGAAACTTCTAGATAATATTTGGGCATTACATTTCAAATATAATTTTTTTCATTTTCTCATTTTCATTTCTAGAATTATGTAACACCACAATCCAAACATTCATATCATATGACACAATTTGAATTACTTGATACCTTGGATAAAGGAATCCAACAAAGTTCAATGGTAAAATCGTTTTTGACATTAGACTCTTTACAATGTGGAACATGTTTGCTTGGAATAACAATTTTAGTGGCCCAATTCCCCCAACTTTACTCTCCAAAAACTCCAAATGGAATTTCACGTAAGTTTTTTTTAATCAAACATCCCAATCTTTACCAATAATTTTTGTAAAAAGATTGTTATATATGAGTTTGTATCCAATGTGAAAAAAAGGTAATTATTATTATTAGTTCAACATTTGACAAATTAGGTTTGTTAAATTTTCAAGGTACCTTCTAGGAAACCCATTTTTGCAAGGGTCGTCATCAACAAAATCGACAAATATTGCAATCATAATCGGTCTTGCGTTAGGTGGCATCTTAGCACTTGTCGTCATCATTTTTCTTGTTCTTTGTATCAAACATAAATCCCATACCAAATGATTTACCAAAACAAAGGAAAGGACATTGACTGGTGGACATTTACAAATGGTGAAGTTTGCTCATGGGGTAAGCAATTGACTATCTAAATTTATGTCTTCTGTGTCATCCAACAATAAACCAAATTGTTACATATTGGGATCTAATGTAATACACATTTTCCCCACATATTTGTGTTCAATATAATCTCTTCATAATGTTTAGGTTGAAATGATGATATATTAAAATGTGTCTGAATTTTCGATTGCATTGTCCAACTTGTCACTTGCTCATTGGTCTAAAAGAAGGGGGTTATAACACATAATTTTCTCCCTTCTCTTGTCTAGTTTTAGTCACTTTCTCATTTGTTTAAAAATCAGTTACACCTAATAACGAATGAAAGGAGCCAGATTATTGAAATAGTTTGAACACATTCGCACCTCAACTATATTCCATAATTTGGTTTCTTTCACCAATTACCTAATGCTTAGTAATGACATGTGCCCTAAACCTTCTTGAGTTCAAATTTGGATAATTAATTACATTATCTTTGAATATTTATTCACTCTATTGAAATTCAAGTTGGAAATTTATTTTTGATGGCTTATTACTTTTAAACTTAGATTACCATGTGAAGTTAAGGATTGAAAGCATTGTGTAAATTCTCACACCAAGTTATGTGAAATATACAAGCCTCTTCAAAATATAGAAGCATGTATAATGTGATTTCAATTTGATGAAAATTTATGGCAATTAGGTAGAATGGACATTCAATTGCATGTAACAAGATCAATGACTTCATGTCTATTTCAATTTGATCACGTAGGTGCAAATCCTTACTCATTTGCTCAGGTTACTATTGCAATTAACAACTTTAAGATTCAAATTGGAAAAGGAGGGTTTGGACCTATGTATTATGGCAAGCTTGAAGATGGAAAAGAAGTGGCAATCAAAGTACTTGATGCTAAATCAAACCAAGGCCCATCTGAATTCTTTAATGAGGTTAGTAAAATTTCAAGACATTTTAATGATGTTGTTTGTAGTTGAACTTTGTTGTGAGGAAGATAATTGTAACCCATTTACCCATCCTTAAACTCCAAATTAATCAAGTTACTTTGTTGTCAATAAATAAAGTTGTTGAGTTTCAAATTGGAGCTCCACACATCAAAGATTGAAACATACAACTTTCAAATATTATTTGAATATATATTGAACACATACCTTTTTTTTCAAAGTAATTTAAATTGTGTGACTAACACATTATTCTAAATTGAAAACTTTGACTTCAAATGAATATGTGAATCATGAGTATCAAGTAACAAAACATTATTAGTAAATTATGATATTATACTAACTTTGGAACAATAATATTAATCATCCACCAAGAAATTGATCATTTGAATCCAAAAATAATGCCCATAAAATCATGTTTCAATTGTAATTAGCTTAAGGATACATGAAATTTGATTTTTTTTTTTAAATTAAGCAATTGATGGGCTAAAATATTTGTATGGATGAATAGTGCACAACCATGTGAACCCCACATGTAAGAGGAGGTGATACCTACATTGACATGCATAAAGGTTTGAACAATTTCATGTGGCACTTTAACTTCAACAAATTGAATCAAACTTGTTTGAAATAATGCAAATTATGAATTGTTTTAAATTGTTGTACTCATGTTTGAACTTGAACCAATCGTCTATGCAACGTTGAATGATGTGTTTAATGTAGGTGGATATTCTATCAAGGGTGAGTCATCGGAATTTGGTGTCATTGATTGGATATTGCTTAGAAGATGACCAACAAATGTTGATTTATGAATACATGCATAAAGGTTCATTATGTGACCATCTATATGGTATGATCAATTTTTATTGAAACCTTGAATTTGAACACTTGATTGACCTACAAGTTGTAATTTTGTAGAAATTTTCTATCATTGTTCAACGTGTTTTAATCATGTTTTATTTATTGGTCACCTATAAATTAGATACACGATTCTAAATTAATATGATTTATTTTCCTTTTCTTGAAGCATAGGTGATTTATTAACATCAACTAATGAACAACTTGATTGGACAACACGTTTGCACATTGCCGTCAATGCATCACAAGGTAATGATTTAAAAGAACATTATAATTTGTGTCCATTAATGTACATTCTTGCAATTCAATGTTGGAAATTATTCTCTTTTGTTGAGGGACAATTCACCACGTCTTTAATATTTGAGTTTTGATCATGTAGCAATTAAAACCCAACATGAATTTTTTAAAAATCTATTTGCAATGATAAATTTTATAAGGATGTTTTATAAACATTATTTTGGAATTACAGGTTTGGAATATTTACATTCGGGGTGCAATCCAAGCATTATTCAGTATGATGTAAAAACTAGTAATATTCTACTTCCTAATAACATGAAAAATGCAAAAGTTGCAAATTTTGGACTATCAAGATTGACATATGGAGAAAATATTACCCATATTACAACTAATGTCAAGGGGACTTCAAGGGTCCAATAATCATATGATAATGTGTGACATAGATTATATTAATTAATCATTTGATTATTACATGTTATTCATCTTAATTTGTAAGGCATGTTCCAATTTTTTGTTAAATATTTCAAGACCAACTTGACATATCATGTTATATTATTTTAGTATTTTAACAATTGGTGTCCATGGACTCTATCATTGACAGGTATTTTACATCACAATGTTTATCAGTAAAAAATGATGTATATAGCTTTGGTGTTGTGCTTTTGGAAATAATATTTGGACGCAAAGCTATTGATACAACGTTACCAAATCGAGAGGCTTGGAACCTATGTGATTGGGTAAGTTATAATCATGTAATAAATTACATTTTAAATCTTCATTTTTAGCTTAAGCAATTCTCATAAATCTCATTTTCAAATTAATAATTTGATAGATATATATACAATATTATAAATATGATATTCTTATAGCATTTTCCAAAAAAATTGATTATGTTTGTGGTCTAAAACACAATTAATTATTTGTGACAATCATATGTTTTAGTTAGGAGGAGATGATAATTATCACACAATTTAATTTTTCCATTTTTCAATGTAGCATTATAATCAAATATCTCTAGAACATCTTAGGATTAAATGGCAACAAATTTTTGAAACTTATCAAAACCATTTTAGAAAGGCAACATAACTTTCCCCAAAAACTAAATTCCTAACCCCAAGGTTGGAAGAATCTTCATTTTTACAAAAAAATTGGCATTTTTTTCTAAAAATACAAAGAATATGCAACATATCTTTTTGTCATAATGTGAAATTTTTGACCCCTAAAATTTTTGTCACACAATTCTAATAATGAAAATAATCCATCAAGTTTTAACATAGCAAGAAGAAGAATATGTTTATTTAATATTCACCTTAAGGTTTTGTTGCAAATGACATCATTTGAGGTACAATAACATATATGCATTTGTTGAATAGGTCCGATTCAATCTTCAAGAAGGCAATATAAACAAACTTTTGGTTCCTATTGTGAAAGCTTCAAATCCCAACCTTGATGCCATATGGAAAGTTGTAGAAATTGCCATCCAATGTGTGGAACCCAGAGCTATTCATAGACCAATAATGACCAAGGTAGTTGAACAACTACGAGTTCCAATCACCATTCAAGAAGGCAATGCACTACCATCTGATTATTCACATAATATGACATATGAAATTCAAAATCAATCTGGATCCCAAATGGTGTTAATGAATCTTCAATAACAAATAGAAGTTTATAACTTTGTGGGCATTATCTCATGTATGAATAGTATATGAAATGTTGCATCTAGTTAAAGAATTGTATTTATATGGTTGATGAACTTAAAGTTTTTTAAACACATCAATATAGAGGACGTTCTAGATTCACTTCATGTATTCAAATTTTAATATTCACATGTATAGTAATGTGATAGTTTTTTTCATGTTTAAAAAAACATGTTTTAAAACTTAAAAGTTATCTTATGTGTAATAAAATTTTATTTGATATATTAATATTGGGTTATTTCCAAAAGTCTTAAACATTGAAAAACACAATAAGTTTCATACCAATCATATATTTCATTTATATGTGATCTTTAATGTCATCTACGCACTTCAATTATTCACATTCCTAGAAAAAAAATCATCAAATAATGAAAAAAGTTATAATATTAATATAGTCAATAAATTAATTGAATCTAATTACACATAGGAGATTGAAGCCAAAGTTGATTTAGTTCACAAAATGCATGGTGATTATGGCCACTTTGATTTAATGTTTCCTTATGTTAGATCTATTAACCAACATATTAATGGCCATTTTGATTCAATACATATTAAATTTTAATTTATTAACCAGTATACTATCTAACATGGATGTCATGAGCTCATTATGTAAAATGGCATTAGGCCTAGGAATATGGGAAAACAATTGGGCCACAATGTTTCTAAGCACATATTATCAAGTTTTCATTTGTGAAAGGGATTATGAAGCAATGAAAGTTTGAAACTTATAATGTGAGTTCTATGTATTATACAACATGTTAACAACTAACAACAATGATGGAATTCAAATGATACAATGAAAAAAATGATTTTGATGGTCATTAAGGCCACTCACAAACTCCAATGACCATAAAAACATTTGTACAAACCCTATTATATTTACATTTAGTTTCATGATCAAAACAAAAACACAAAGTGTACTCAAAATGTGCTAATTTGAAACTTGTTCAAAACAATTTTCAGCATAAGTGGGTAGAATGGATTCCTAAATGGTGAAATAAATTCATCAATCATAGATTCATCACCTAAAATCTTCAACTACTTGTTTGTTCAATATTGTTCCATGTAAGTTATTCCAATGATTTAATATCAAGCATTAAAGTGCAAACAAATCTACACATGTTGGAAGTGTAATCATTGCTTAGTTTTTTATATATGCACATTTTATGGTCAAAAATTAAAGTTTTAATATTGAAAATGTTTGTTATGTTTCTATGAAAATGTCCAACTAATTAACCACCTTTTTTAATTGATTCATTTTGGAATTGGCTAATAAATTAATAGACAAATGAATGGTGCATGTGTAGGCCTTATCCTTACATGTTCACAACTTCACACCCATGTCAACACTTTGTTTACAAAAGTAGTTTATCCCATTTGTTTACTAATTTATTAGCCAATTCCAAAATTAACAAATTAAGGAAGGCCGATGATTCAAAGGGATACGATCATAATGGTCATATGCTCCAAAAATTATTTTTATCTATAAAACATGGATGGGATTTTGGGATATTTGGAACTAAGCCAATTTGGAAACATCATTTTATGAATATAATTTGAAAATAGAATCATACGTGTTTCCTTCTTTAAAATATCCAATTTCTTATTTTGATTATTTAAATATAATCATCAACCATTCTATCATTTAAATAAAGTGGACACCAAAATTTCCCATATGAATATTAAATTTATGCACCATAAGGTGAAAATCACTTTATTGTTAATGATTTTTAAGATAATAACATTGTAATAGAATCATAAGTACTTACTTGAATGAGTTTGGAAAGCAATGAATTATCCAATCAAGTGGATGTGGTAGAACAAGGTTGGTTATTCAAGGTGACTCCATGATTTTTAAGCTTACATTAAATTTTAATTAACCAAAAAAGCTTTTTTTTCTTTTACATAATACTATAAAGGTGTAAGGAAATGAAAACAAATGTATTAAGGAATGCAATTGATGTCAATTTTTTAATGGATAAATAAAGCCTACATTTATTTTTGGCCATGTTCATTAGAGGTTTTTGGTCATATTATAAATCATATGAAAATTTTGAAAGCAACAAATTTCATTTTTTGAGGTTGTGAGGAAAAGGATTGATACTTTTGGTCATTTGGTTTATTACATTAGTAGAAAAGTGCCCTTTTTTAACCAAAATGTTTTGGACCACACATCATTTGCAACTAGGATTTTTAAATTTAAAAATAAAATAATGGCGATTCCCATTTAAATCGACATGTCTACATAATTGGTAAATAGTCAAAAGTAGTTTTGACTAGGTGGACATTTGTCGAATATTCCTAACATCAACAAAATTTCTTAAGTTGGACAGCCTACACTTTCAATGGATACTAAGAAGCACGTCCTGACTTGGCATGTGTGCTAACTTCACTAATCTAATATTCAACTACTGCTACTAACACCATCAACTAACAAATGGATGATAAATTGTGTTAGGGGTTGGATGAAACAAAAAATGGATTGCATAAAGGAAATAATAGATGAATGCAAATGATTTCAATTAATGGATTGCCATTAATGAAAACAAGTGGCAACTATCATCTAGAATATCAACATTGAATCCGTGTCCAACTAGTTACAACCATGTTATAATCAGGAAACATATGGATGTTAAAATGTCATAAAACATTTTATATATCAAATTTTCAATTGATTTAAATATTTCCTAACACTGTCATCATCAATGTTAATGTCTAAGCTCAAAACAAGTTCATTAGCTCCCAACAATGGGAATAGAACTTTTTGAAAACAAGGTTTTGTGGGCATTCCAGAGCATCTGGACATTGGTGAGCCCACATCCATTGTCATTTTTTGAAGTCCAAAATGAGATGTTGAGACTTGAAATTGACATTTGAAATCCAATTTTTTTGAAAATGCATTATTTCCCCCTTTCTATGTTTCCTTTTTCCCAATCTTCTTGTTATCTTGATTTTATTTGAATTTTTTAAATCCTTCATTTTTTGTTTCTATTAATTGTTACTTTTTTCAGATGTATTTTTTTCTTTCAAGGAATTTTACTTTATTTTTTCTTCCTTTCAGATTTCTTTTCCTTCCTTTCTTAATTTATTTCCATTTTGTGCCACGGAGGACATGATCATGCTTCTATAAACACATTTTCTTTCTTTTTTCCTTGAAAAATGGAAGTTTAGTTGTTGAAAACCATCATAATTATTGATTACTAAAATCTAAAAATTTCAATAACTAATTAATATGATAATGAAGACCATGAAAACATTATTAATTCAAAATTCCACAACTAAATTGACTGTTGGAAAAACTATTTTGAGATAATTTTTTTTAAAAATTCAGCATTTGTTAAAAATAATATGAGTTGGGCTAATGTTATAAACTATTACAATAATCATATCCATGGATGTCAACTTTTTTGAAAAAATCCTAATGGAAGGGCCATAGAGGAAAAACATTATTCCATGTAAGATAAAAAAAATTGCAATTCTTCCTTGTTTTTCCACTATGTGCACATAATTTTGATGAATCTCAACGCACGCTAAAGTCTGCAAAACAAACAAAATATTTTATCAAATATATATAATGTATGTGTATAATCTATACAATAATTATTATATATCAAAATATTAATACAATCTTGGTTTTTTGCATATGATTTTGGACATACATATGCCATTGCACAGCCAATGACAAATTCAAAGTTCATGTTCTTAACTACATTTCATGGATCTAGACCATCCCCAATAGAACGATCACTTGGTACACATTTTAGATTTAGAGCAAGGTTACAATTTTCAGTAAATATCACCTATCCCCCATTCATAAGGTCCATGTTCCTTTTGGCATGGTACAGTCATGTGCACTTTCTGTTGTGTGTTTAATCCTTATTTTGTGGTGTGGCCCAAACATGTGTCTTGGCTTTGAATTTCAAAGTTTATGTTCTTTCAACACAAAGTTGCCTTGCTTCATTGAGTAAAAGTGATTCTGCTCTAGAGAAGAGGACTGCACAAATCCTATTAGGGATTGTTGGGGCATTTAACATGGTGTATGGTGCATCCAATCCATTGTCATCTTCATTTGTACTTATGTATTCCCCATAGGTGTTGAAAAATACATGCCTACTTTGTGGTTGTGCATGTAGTACAACTTTCCACCATGGGGTGTATTGGTCATCAGCATAAAAAACTTGTTGCACTTGGGAAGGAAATACAAATGGTTCAATATCCTTTGGCAACATGTGCCTAAAGTTAGCCATTAAAAATCCTGCATCCTCTCGTTTGTATGTTGGATTACCACGATTATTCGAAGCATTTCGAACCCAATCACATTGGAACAAGACAATTGGGGGTGGACAGTGTTCCCTAATCTAGTTGCAAAATATCCTTCAAGACACCTACATATTGTAGTTGTCTTGGAGGATGGTGATTGTCATCAACATTGTTGTGGCTGAAAAATGATGCCACCCCGCTATCATAAGTCACACATCCAACACTTGTTTGGTCATCCACACAAAAATGGCTCCCATATGCTTTGATTCTCTTGTAGCTGCATGCTTTTGTGCTAGGTGGAATGGACAAATCAACCACATCCTAGTCATCAAATGTGCCCCTTACTAGCTAGTGTTCTTGCACCGCATTGGTTATCCAAACTGCAAGTGTAGGAATGCCATGTATTGTGGTAGATGCCCTTTCCAACTCATATTTCCTATAGCACATATTGATGTCAAAATTTCAATGTATTCATACCATCTATAACTAAATATGTTTGCATATCATTGGTCCTTATTACAATTGCCATATAGTAAACATGCTAACTTTTTTATGGCCAATGTAGTTGCAAAGGAGTAAAATTTTGCACTGCAAAACATTAAACATGCGGTGTGTAGGTTTTAAATGTTTATCTCACTTCACCCAAAGGGTCATGATGTTTGTGTTGTTGTAATTGTGAGTTCTATTCGAGTGGATGCACCTTCTAGAACCTCCCCACAAACACCTTCCTCTTCGTCCAAATCCCATATTCGCCTATTTGATGGTTGGAATTGATCCATGTACTCAGTGATCAGCCCTAATGTCTCATCCATTAAGTATCCAGTTGCCATTGAAGCCTCTGGCTGAACCATATTTCATACATACCCTTTTAATACTTTGTTTAAATGTTCAACACAATACATCCACCTTGTATGTACAGGTCCACACATATCTAGTTCATCCACTAGGTGAAAAATTAAGTGAACCATTATGTCAAAAAGTGAAGGTGGCATTGTCATCTCTAACATACACATTGTAATGGTTGCATTTTCTCTCAAGGTACCCATATCAGCTGAATCTAGTACCTTGGCACATATGCATCTAAAGATGCAACTAAAGTGCATGATCGCAATTCTAGTATGTTGATCCATCAATCCACGAAGGCATAATGGTAGCAACTGATGCATGAATATGTGCCAGTCATGGGCTTTCATGGCTAAAAGTTTTTTCTTAGCAAAATGTTTCAAGGGCGCACTACAATATTCGGTTGGCACTTTCAAAGACTTCAAACAATCCATGAACACAATAAGTTCATCTTCCTTTAGTACATATGGAACCATTGGTTTTAACCACCTATCAGGGACATGTGGGTCTTGAAATAACCATAAATGAGGTCTTATTCCCTCCTCCTTTAGGTCTTGTCGCACAACAATAGTGTCTTTTATCCCAAAGATTGTTTGCACAATGTTTTCACAAATGTTTTTTTCCACGTGCATGACATCTAAACAATGCTTTAGAAGGAGCCGATGTTCAATAGATTACTCAATAGTGTAAAAACAATGTGCATCATCAATTACATAATCATGGAAAAATATTTCATGGGAATTGTAAAAATTAACATGTTACCTATTTGCTAGTTACATTTTCCAACTATGGTAGTTGAACTTTTTACTGCATTGGTGCAGATGCTTACTAGAATTGTTGATCTTTAACAAGATTAATGTTAAACAAAATCTAAGCATAATACAATAATTGTCATAAAAAATTTACACATTGTAGATAATAGTAAACCAATTAAATTCAACTAACAAGTTAAATAAGATCTATAACAAAAGTAGTATGCTCACCCCAAAATAATGAAGGTCATAAAGAATTGACCTTCTTTTCACACCATGGTCCTTTGAAGGGTCACCTTGTGCCCCATGTGCAAATCCATTATCAATCCATGTTATTGTTACCGTGGCTCGTGATAATATTTCTTGGGTTGTTGGCATTAGTGGACATGATTTGTATCCCACCTTGTTTTCAAAATGTTTTTTGTTTTGAGGATGTCGATAAGGGTGGTCCTCTAGCAACCACCTTCGAGACCTGCAATACACACATTTTTTAAATGGTTTAAAATACCTTGATGTTATGTCTAGCCCACACAATGGGCAAGCCCTATATCCTTGTTATGCACACCCCGAGAGCAAGCCATATCCTGGATAATCATGAAAGGTCCATATGACCATGCCCGTGGGTTGAACAATTGGTCATTAGGCTGTTTTGATAAATCCCATGTTAGAACACTGGGTTGCCATAATTCTTGGAATTCATCAATGAGTGGTTGTAAGTAAACATCAATGTTCTCTGACTTAACTTGCTCTTTGCCAAGGATGAGTAGTGCAAGAAACATGAAAAACCACTTAGTGGCCATCAACGGTGGTAAATTATACATAAGCAACAACATTGGCCATGTGGACCAAATGCATGTTTTGTCTGAAAATGGGTTGAATCCATCTATGACCAACCCAAATATGATGTTTCTCAGGTCAGT
>Ga0209208_10006165_pt1 | contig 16538 bp, 19 predicted proteins | sample S1TSphfallax_3_FD_187694 | JGI IMG/M metagenome (GOLD analysis project Ga0209208, IMG submission 187694) | Host-associated microbial communities from peat moss isolated from Minnesota, USA - S1T2_Fd - Sphagnum fallax MG (SPAdes) (version 2) | ecosystem: Host-associated > Plants > Peat moss >...
TAGTGTGCAACAAATATTTGTTGATCTTTTGAGCAACAAGCAATATTTGTCTTGTAGGTATATGTATAACTTAGATTCTCTTCACAACTTTGACTTGCTTTCCAACTCAAAAGGTTAAACCCTAAACCACTCTGAGAAATTTGCTAATGTATTTGGAGGGAACTCTTTTGTTTCATGCTTGTTATGCAAGTATTATATATACCTATTATGTTAAAGTTCATGTTTGGGTTGTTTGGCTTTGTGTTTTGCAAGGGGTGTGGTTGTGCTTGGATTCTTGTGGAACTCTTGCAAATGTGGGTTAGCATTGTTGTAAGTGAGTAGTATTTTGGTTTGATACAATGTGCTTTAGTAAGGGGGCATGTTGTTATTTGGGTTATTTGGGTGAACGGTGTGATAGATTTAGGCGTCCAACTGAATAAATAACTCACAACACATACATTTTTGGTTTTGGTAAGGCCCTTGGCCATGGGGTTAACCAAAATCATGCCTCCACACTTCACTCCATTCCATCTTGTGGGTCCTTTTTATTGTGGTAAAGCCTATGGCCTTGGGCTTTTTAAACCTCCACTTAAGTGTGAAAATGTCACCAAATTTCTCTCATTAAATGGGTCTGGTGACTAATAGAAACAAAGAGTTTGAGGGATTTTGAAAAAAATAAATAAATAATAAAAATTGCAATATAGATAGAGAGAGATAGTAGGCCATTTTCATTAACCAAACTCTCAATGCAACACTTGTTTGGTGTATAGCCACTGGCAATAATATAAGTGTGCTGGATGTATTTTTTAGCTGCCAGCTGGACACATACATACAGTCAGCCACCAAAGCCACTTGTCAAAATCCTTGAAGAAAGAAAAAAAAAAAACACTGATGTGGCACTAAGATAAGATGAGATGTTGTACATCTACGTACTGTGTTCACACTCTGAACACCAAAAAAAACATCCGTTCCAATCTAAACAGTCTGAACACACTTTCACCAAAGAAAAACCCGTTCACCTAATATGCAATAGTCCCTGTCCCTGTGGGGGCCAGGGCCCAACAAAGATCTTGAACCTCATAGAGAGAGAGAGAGAGAGAGAGAGAGAGAAACAAAAGAAGAGGACTCTTGGACTCTTGGCAATGGTCAAAAAGAGAGAGCCATCCAACCTCTTCACCCTTGTGACCCGTGGTAAAGCCCAATGTTTGTTTTCGAACATCACACATAAGGTGAAGCTGTTAGTGTAAAGCCCAATTCACTATGCCTTCATAATCGACACATGTTCTTTCTAACTTATACAAGAGCAAACTGGGCTGACTTTGATTAAGTGGGTTAACCCTTCCATCATATAATTAGTTTAAGTAGGCGAGATTCTATTCTAGTGGTATGGTTTACTTGAGACAACCGTGTTGAAAATAGCACTAAAAAAAAATTCCAATTCATTCACTCTTATTTTACATTGTATATACACTTTACAGCCCACCCATCCCCACACACACGTGCTTTAATAATACAATTTGTTGGTCACTAAAACATGTGCATTAAATGTACTACTTTGGTGCATATCGGAGTCTTCTCCCCCTCCCCCCCCCGCCCTCTCACAGCACCCATGTCAACTAAAACATGGTCTGTTTCCATTAACCTTGGTTGGCCATTCGTCAAAGTTTTCCTCATTCTTGATCCAAAATGAGAAAAACTCTGATGAATGGGCAAGGTAAAAGGAAATAGTTGGATCTTTTGAAAAATGTGTATGTTTTTTTTTTTTTTTCCATGATAGGTTTGTGTTTGTATGATTGGAGAGCTTCTTCTTGTAGAGAACTTTGTTCAAGAACTTTGAAATAACATATGTCAATGACGTAAAAAAATTGCAAATTTGACTCCCAACTCTCTCACATCTCCATATTTTGGGGTCAACGCGTTTAACGAATAGAGCTATGAGATCGCATTGATCTCTGACAAATTGGAAGAACAAATTGCAATGGAAAGTAGTTGTTACAACAACAACAAATCCTGTCATCGAAACCTATCATCTCAGAATGAAAGGACATGAAGTTGGATGAAAAGATGTTACATGCATCAATTGATAGACACATCATGTATTTCCAGTTAACTACTACCTACCGTAGTATTCAAATATTTTCACAAATGTTGAAAATTTGAAAAAAAATTGAAAAAAAAAAATTTGATAAAATTTTTTGAAATAAAAAAAAGAAACCCATTAACTACTACCTACTGTAGTATTCAAATATTTTCACAAATGTTGAAATTTTGAAAAAAAACAAAAAAAAAACACTTTTTGATCATTTTTTTTGAAATTGAAACAAGAAACTCATGAGCAAAGTGAGCCACCACAGATTGCACCTGAAACCAACTCTGCTGAAATTAATTGTGCTTACTCAAATATGAACCTGGGCACATTAAGGTAAAGATCTAAATGAGGCATAAATCAAACTACATACATTTTGTGAAATAGAGTATATATATATATATATAATTAATATTTTGTATCTTAAAAATTGCGTATTTCAAAATCCAATTATTAAAATAAAAAATAAAAATAAATAAATTATTCGACAATTAAGTGTCGAAGCCATTTGGGTACCACTTTTGGTCGACTCAAAGAATCCGAACACAAAATAGGTACTATAGTAAGAGAAAAGAGACGGATAATAATAATAAAGAGTCGGAAGGAAACATGAGTAGAAAATTCTGTGTTTTGGGTGTCTTGTCCGTCGCAACTAGTTATAGATTATTGCAAGAAAACAAGCCCTCATGGATGATAAATCCACGGTTTTAGAATTACAAAAAAGGCCTCATGGGTGGATGATGATAATTCACACAATTTAAAATTCATCCATGATTTTTAATTTTTTTTAATTTTTTTTTGGGGGGGTGTGTTTTGGTGGGGGTTTCATAGTAGGGGTTATTATCCAAATTGCAAACAACAAGAGCCGGAAAAATGAAAGAAAAGGGTAAGTGCCTATTTTTTTCTATCGGATCAATTTAGTCGGTATACAAAGCCACATGGTCTCGCGGATAAATAGATAAACATGAGGCCCACATGGGTTGATGTCCAAGAAACTTAGAAGTAACCGAATATGTAAATGAACAAGTTTTCGCTCGGAAATCGGCAAAATTTGCTCCTCGGAAATGCCAGATGGGGGTGTCGAATGTTTCATAGGGTGTGTTGCCGTGTGTAGGCCACCACCATTTCACTCATTTTATTTTGTGGCGAAAATAATATGCCATTTTGCTATTTTGAAAAAAATGCACTAGCAACATGGTCTGGCGATTTTTATTTTTATTTTTATTTGCAAATCTGGCGAATTTGGGTTTTTTTCCCCCGTGAAAAATCCTTTGTATAAGTCGAAATCATATTTTTCAGGTCGAAATTTGGCGAAATTTCTCCAAAATAAAAAAAATCATTTGGCCTACCTACCGACCTACGTCCCAGGGGATGAAAAGAAAAACAGAGAGCTCATGGATGAAGAAACGTTTGGAAACCCAGTTCTCATCATCCATGGAGGCGCAATTTGGCCTTGTTAATCATCATGCTTTCCGTCGAACGAAAATCACACAGGTACTTAGTACGGTGATAGTAGGTACCTACTGCTGCGACAGACTGCTGACACGACAGTTTTGTAAGTTGCGACGAAAGCGAGTCCCTTGTGGTGAGTTTTGGGGGGCCGCATGTGGGGTCGCGTGTGGGGCCGTGTTTGGTTAGAATGCAAGGAACCGTGTGCGCAGGCTTTGGGACAGGTCCTACGATTGCGCCACCTTCTTCGTCCCGCCCGCACTTGAACGCGGCGCTCTCTCTCCTCTTGCTTCCCTCCCTCCGCCGCCGCCTCCTCTTCCTTGCAACCCCGGTTTTGCGTCAAGGCGGAAAGCGAGTAGCGACGAGTTTCCTTGCCGCAATCTTTCCCATAATCTTTCGTCCGTTCTTCAGGTATGTTTAAGATTTCACGGAAGTCTAATCTCTTGCTTATGTTCTAGGTAGTGAAAAAGCATTTTTTGCGTCTCTTTAAGACGAGATAGTTTATTTACATCATTGCGCTGCTGTGTATTCGTTGTTGTTTTTGTGCTGCATAGTACCGTAATTGTGAGGATCAGGGGGAAAGTTGTGCGAGTAGTGACTGAATCTCTCTCTCTCTCTCTCCGTTCGCTTTGTGTGTCTGTTTGGATTTTATATTGTTTCTGGTTCTGTTCTGCACGCAATTCTGTTGATTGCTGCTTTATCTTCGCAGATTAAGCTAGTCCCTGAGGGTTGAGGGTTTGTAGCGGGCAAGGAAGAAAGCCTGGAGACCGTGAGGAACACTTCTTACTTTCGTGGAGTGATATTTTTTCTGTTTTTCTTTTTCTTTTTTTCGACAAATTTGTTGATTGCTTGCTGCAGGTTTTCTTGAGGGAAAAAGAACATCCGTTTCTGTTGTTCCTGCTGCCGTTGTTGTTTCACGGGGTGAGGAGCAGGATCAGAAGAAGCTTGTAGTCCGCGAGTGACGACTCCTTTTGCTTGTTTCCTTTTTCCTTTTTTTTCCCCCCGTGTTCCCCTGCTCTTTTCTGTATCTGTCGCTCGTATTTTGTGCGTCAGTTCATTTCTTCTGGTCGCGAAACTTCTGCCTTTGTATTGCTACCGCCGTACTGAATTTTTGCACAGGTTTTCTTTTCGTCTCGTCTCGTCTCGTCTGGACTCTGGACATCAGTGTCGTTGCTCTTCTTCTCGCGTGGATTTGTGGTCGTTCTGTTACACTTTCTGGCTTTGTTCTTTCGAAACGTTGTTCCAATAGCAAAGCTCCTCAATCAAGAGTTTGCCAATTCCTGGAAGCGTAGACACCCCTGGTGTGGAGAACAAACCTTGTGACGCGGGAACTTTGCTTTTCTTTGCATAAAGAAGAAGATTGTGAACAGCAAGGAAAAGCAGACGGACGAGAACACACTCTCCATTTGCTTTCGGAATTTTGCAAACCAACACGCAATCTCCCTTGCGTAGAACAGGCGTGAACACTCAGTCGAGAAGAAGCGTTGTGTACCACGCCGATAAGCCTTTGAATGAGTTTGCAAAAGATAGAAGAGAGAATGTCAGTCCTTGTAGCATCCATGGAAGCTCTCCTTCCTCAAATGTCAAGCGTCGAAGAGCAGCGTCTCCAAGGCTACTGCCGTAGTCCTTCCCACCACCAGCAGCGTTTGGAACAGGTACCATCTCTGCTACTGTTCTCTACCTCCTGTGTTGCAGCAATCTATTGTCTTCACCATGACTCTTCAATGTTGCAGAGAAACTACCGGAAGATGCATGCACATGAGTCGTGCAACGGCCACCGATTGGGACATGCTGCGTCAGGGAAACTGTCATTCCAGTCTGTTGTTGTTGTGTCTCTTGGAATCTCACAGTGTCTGTTGTGTCTCTCACCTTCTTATGTTATATTTCTGGTCGGATGTTATTCATGGCTTCACATTCCCAAAGGCAAGGGCATTGTGCTGTGGAGTCTCAAAAGCAGGAATCTCTGGATTCAGTTTCATCTGTTGGTGGTGATGATGATGCTGATGATGATGATGCTGCTGATGGTGGTGGTCTTTTTCAGGAACACAGCTGCTGTTTGGAACTTGACTCAGCAGATGAGGATGCTGCTCTTTCAGAAGATCTTAATCAGGAGCAGTGTCGGTTATCCGTAGGCTTGAATGATTACGGGTTTGTGGCCTGAACATACCTACCTTGCTGTTTTGTTTCAACAGCCTCAATCTGCTGCTCTGCACCAAGTCCCTGGCTCTGATGCCCTTGCTGGACAATATTATCTTTTTAGTTTTGGGAGATTTGTTAGTCAGAAGCTTACCAGGGATTAGATTATTTGTTCTGTAGATTGAAGGATTTTGTAACCCAAAAATGTCAATGAGGAGAACCCAACTACCCTTCCTGTGGGTATTAATTTTGTTGAGGTATTTTGGATCTATCTATGGTCATCATCAGGTGTGCACACTATAGAAGGAGGTGCCGCATTCGAGCCCCATGCTGCAATGAAATCTTTGATTGTCGGCATTGCCACAATGAAGCCAAGGTACCCCCCTTCAAAGAGGTTTATGTTCTTTCTGCATGGGATTGGCAGTAGTAGTGTGTGCGCCATGGTGTTTCTATCCTCATTTACTTCAGATTCTGGAAGTTATCTGCAATGATTTTTTGATATTTTCAATGCCACAATAAAACAAAGGTACTCTTCAAAGGAGTTTATATTCTGCATCAGATTGGGAGTAGAGTCTGTGCCATGGCATTTCTATGTCATGTACTTTAGGTTCTGGAAGTTTTCTTTAACCTGGTAGTCAGGTTTCCAATTTTTGGTTTTTCCCAAAATTCAGTTTAGTACTTCTTCAGGTCTACATCATTTGAAACACTGCAATGTTATGTTTTGTCCATTTTGCAGAATGCTAATGAGGAGGACCCCTTAAAGCGCCATGATTTGCCCAGACATTTAGTGAAACAGGTATTGTTTCTGTCTTCTGGGAAGCTACATTGTAGACACATTCCAGGGTTCTTGGCTCTGATAAGTAGCAGTCATTTGCTTAGGCCATAGTATCACATTTGACAAATTATCCATCATTCCATAAAAGAAGTGTGAAAGGTTTGTAAGCTCTAGAAATTGTCAACTGTTTAGAGAGAGATTCACAGATCCAACCTTAGGGTACCTGCACATGATCTACAGGTAAACCAAAGATAAGCATGCAATTTAGTCATGTTTCCTCAGAAAGATGTGAAGAAATGTGGATTTGGAGGATATTTGTATTTCTTGCTGGTGTATTTCATGTTCACATCTGTGGTTCATCTGTTATTTTGGTGTGAATGATGTGCAGGTCATTTGCTCACTATGTGACCATGAGCAAGATGTGCAACAAGTGTGTGAAAACTGTGGTGTGTGCATGGGTGAATACTTCTGCTCTACCTGCAAGTTCTTTGATGATGAGGTTAGTTTATTCTACTCTCCTTTTGCAACAGATGCACAAATGGTGATGAGTTCATTAAATTCTTGTCATTGGCAGATGTGGGCAGGTGGTCAATTGATTGGATATTTTCTTAATTCCATTTTCTCAGGTAGACTTAATTTCATCAATATGGAGAAGTTTTGGTTTCATACATCTCTGCTCCCAGTGTAGATACCTGGCTGTCTTCTGAAAGATACACATCAATCCTTCTGGAGAGTTGTGAAAGCTATTGGATGGGGGGATATACACTGTCATCCATTGACTATTATCTAGGGGTTTATTTTGTCAAGTGACATCACACCTTGAACTTGTCCAGTTACATGACTTCCAAACCAATATCTGAGGACCTCCACTAAGTGCAAGTATGGTCTTAGTGTGCTCTTCCTTGGTTGAAGCTTGTATGCTCATGAGTTGGTTAGGGCATGAACCTGAGATGACTGTGCTATGTGTTTACTTCACAGGGTAAAAGTCCATGATTTAACTTGGAGACGTCATTTGTCTTGCAGACAAAGAAGCAGCAGTATCATTGCAATTCTTGTGGGATCTGCAGGATTGGAGGTCGGGAAAATTTCTTCCACTGTGATCGATGTGGTATGCAGTTTTAAAGTCACTTCAACCCTCACCTACAACACTTACATGTTGATGCCTCAGGATTAGCAAGGTGCTCCCCAGTTGGCAGTTCTTATGAAAGATCATGATCTTGTAGTGACTTGTGTTGTGAGGCATTGAGCTTTTCCTATGTCCCAAATTGGCTTTGTCTGCTACATTTGTTGTGTTGTTGATGTGGCCATATCAGAGAGCAAGACTTCTGAGGAACATGGGTCCAGAAGCACTAAGCTGCACAATGTTCTTGTTGTTGAATTTGCTGCATTTGTGTTTGGCAGGCTGCTGTTACTCCACTACCCTGCAAAAGAAACACCCTTGTATAGAGAAGTCCATGCATCACAATTGTTCTGTCTGCTTTGAGGTATCTCTCATATTCACTTTTACTGTCAATAGGCTCCTTTGGAAGAGAATTTTGTACATCTTTTAAGGACATTTTGATCCATACTGACTTGTGATAAGATCCATGTACTGTATGCATTTTCTATTTCATGCATGCACTTATTACCATGCTTTTCAGGTTGGGGCTCTATTTCAGGTGGGGACTCTATTTACATGTGGGGTCGTGTTTTGTGCAGTACTTATTTGACTCAATGAAGGACATCACAGTCATGCCTTGTGGCCACACCATGCATCTGGAATGCCTGCGTGAAATGCACAGACATGCCCAGTGAGTTGCTCTCCTAACATGGAAGGAAGGTTTTGCATGCCATCTTTCTCTGGAATGTTGCAGAAATGAGTGCTTCATTCTTTGCTTCTTGAGCTGTGCAAATAATTTGTCTTCTGGCAGACATCAGGGCATTTGGCAAGTGTGTGCTGTTTGGTTTCTGGATATCTGAGTTTGTGTGCTTTGATTTGATTCCTGGTTCAAGAGCGGAAAGGTGGAGGGTCAATAGCACAGATGCAGTGGCTGAAGAGACCCCAAATTGTGATGGTGAGGTTTCTGTACTGAAGTTCTGCCGTTCCTTTTGATGTTGTCAGGTATTTCTGCCCAATCTGTTCCAAATCTGTCTGTGACATGACAAGCATCTGGCGGCATATTGATGAAGAGATTGCTGCAACCCCAATGCCTGAGGCATACCAAAACAAGCTGGTAATTATTCCACATCCCTTCCCATGTGGAAAACCTCATCTATCTCTCTACCTTTGCTGCTGTAATTGGAATAGGCAAAAGTGGATCACAAGGTTAACAGGAGGAAAGAAGGCATGGGTTATGGAAAACAGGCTTTGTTTCCACTGCTTTCAAACTGATGGTCGAAGGGGCCCAGAAATATGGTGAGCTTGTTATAATGAGCATCAAATGATCAAGTGTGGTTGGCTGCTCAATATGCAGGTATGGATTCTTTGTAATGATTGCAGCTCCACAAATGAAGTTCCATACCATGTGATCGCACACAAATGCACAGGCTGTGGCTCTTACAACACCAAACTGACTTAGAGGCACTCCCAGTCCGTCCACATATTCATGCCACCCATTAAAGCGAACAACACTCCCTACCCAGATGGGATTGCCTGGTGGTTCTGTGCAGAAAAGATGTGACCCTTTCCATTACTACTAATGATCTTGAAGATTCCAAATTGCCCTGGGGGAAGAGGTGAAGAAAGCCCCAGTACTCAGAAGAGGTAAAAAAAAAATCTGTACATTATCCTACCTTAGTATGCTGCAACCTTCACAAGGTGAAACTTTCAGGTAGAAGTCTTAGGAAGGCCTGCAGCCTGCCAGGGTTTATTCATTTACATTCTTTGGTTGGAAATTGAGTCCCATCACTAACAAACAAACAAATTGGACAAGATTGTACATACTAACAGTGCCTAAAGGCCGTTATTTTTTTAAAGTAGTGTTGTTCACTAGCAGTGGACCATGTAATATAAAACTTCGTTTGGAGTCATTTATTCTCCTCCTTAATTGGGAGGATTGTTTTCTTTCTTGATATGTTTGAATACTCTGAAGAAGTGCTCGATTGTGTTCCACACCTACAGTGAGCCAGCCAGTACTCTGGGCTTGGGAGTTGTGTCTTGTACCTGTGTAAGCTCAGAATTGTGCAAGCAAGGAAGATGTTATTGACCCAATTGGTGATTTTTAAAAAAGTAATCCATACTCTTAATAGTTCAAGATTTCATGTTTTGAAATCTGTTTGTTTGAACATTGTAAGGAAATACTATCTCTGTTTTGCATATTAACAAGTTGAAATTCTAAACCAGTGTTTTCTGTACTAATAGCAGTATTTTGGTACATCAGTTTGATGCAAGTGAGAATAATTTACTTAGGAGAGGTTGGTATGCTATACAGAACTGGTATGAAGCATCAACTACTTATTCATTCATACCATCATAACACAACATTAGCTCACCATCATAACACAACATTAACTCTCAAAAGAATATACCAACTCTCTACACAAATGCTACTACCAATAACTCAAAAGAATCCATCAGCTTTATACAAATGATACTACCAAATTGTCTGAAAGCAAAAAAAAAAACTAAATTTATACATGTGCATATGATCTTTATGTACATCTATAATTGGTTATTTTTTATGCAAACCCTTTGAAGCATACTTTGTAGCTTTGGAAAAGCCTTAAATTGTTCAGGGGGAAAAAGAAGGTCCGCATCATTCTTCCACACATGGAGTGGAGTAAACATACTTGATGACTTAAAACCACCTTAACTCCTCATAAACGAAAGAGAAATGGTCATAGCTCAAAGTACACATACAGATGTCATATGTGCTTTCAGTATAGAGAGCCCATGGAGACCCCATAAATTGCTGAATTTTCATTCGCCTTTCAAATATCAAATGAATCAACAGTTGATTTGACTTCCTGAGCTACATGTGGAGACAAGAGAGGAAAGAAAAAAGAAAACCCCCCACTTCAGAAAAATGCTACATTCCAAGTATGGGTTTATCCATCATTGAATCTGAAGTCGATTCACCATGCTTCTCCAAGTTATTGAATCCGAAGTCAATTCACCTTGCTTCTGAGTTTTGCCAGAAGTACAGAATAGAAGTTCGATACCAGAAGGATTTTGGGTATTTAGAGAAAATGGTAGGTATCAATTTGGACCTGTTTCAATCCACAGCTATACACAGTGACACCAATCTTTTTTCCCCCTTGTCTTGTGAGTCCCTGCTTCAATTGATTAGTGAGCTTCTTCTGCTTCACAACATTATTTGTCTACTGTTTGAGCATTCTACTCCCACTCACCCCAATCCTGAAACCCAACAACATAATATCCAATCAGTCCTTTCAACATATGAGACCAGTGGATTTCAATAGCAACACAATTACTTATGTTAAGACCCTGCACTCATTGTTTCCAGTACAACTTGAACTGTCCCATGTGCAATCTCAACTGTTACTCATACTGGCCAGGAATTTCCTACTTCTGATGAGGTTCCAAAATTCACAACTTTTGTAAGATTTTGATTTGGAAAGACTAAACATTTGGTGGATCTTTTCCAATTTTCCAAACCCAGAACAGCTAAAATGGGTCAGTATCATATCATTGAAACCTGTACTTGGAAACCTGAAACCCAGCATAGAGTGGAGAAACATCAAAGGGGATTTTCAGTACCTCCTCAGTTTCATCTCCATGGCTCACGGTAGGTCCAGTAGGTTTGGAGGTCTTGTCAGACTCCGGGAGCACTGGATCTTGGCTCTCATCGTCAATTGATAAGTCAGGTATGTTGTCAAGTTCTGCCTCATCTCCACCCACTCCGTCCCCCACTTGTCCATCATTTCTCTCACTGTCCATCCTCCACCATTAAGGCAGGATCAACAGAGTGCCAGATTTGGACATACAGCAAAAACAAAAGAAATCAAAGCTTTCGGGCTCTAGTTCACATTTGAAGTAAAGCTGCTGGTGGCTTTAATGTGACTTACAACTGCATTGAAGATGAAGGGATGGAGCTGTTAACCGGCTCTGTTGATTCCAACACCTTCTCCTCTGGGACTACTAGCCACTCACTCCCTGTGCTCCCTTCACTTTTTGCTTCCTCTTCATCATGTGCATCTAAAAGATAGAATGTACAAAAAATACACCTTATTATTTCACAAAAGCTTTCCACCGCAATTGTTTTGTGAACTTGATGAAATTAGTCTTGTACAAAACTTGACAACCAACCATATGCAATGTTGATGATCTATGCCATCCTCAAATACTTGAGTACTGATCATTAATTAAGTCTATGGATCTAGTTCTTGCTCCACAGAAAATTGTATTGGCTAAACTAAGAGGTTTAGGGTTCAGGATAAAGAAAATTGTATAACAAAATGTTGAACTGCAGATGAAAACTCCTTAACATCAACTCCTAATCTGCTGAATGACCTGATAAACTATAATCTGATATGCATTGTCTGAAAAGTCAGGATATTTATCTACCTTCTGCAACAGGTGCTGCTGAAAGGTCAATTGAAGCAGTGGAGAGAGAAGCCTTGGATTCAGGCTCCTCCACTGTTGTTGTGGTGGTTTCTGAAGTGCTCTCAGTTTCACTTTCCAGGACTTCCTTTGGTTCTGTGACCTCTTGCTTGTCTTTAGCTTCTTCCTCTTCTTTGTCTTCTTCCACATCCCAACTGAGGTCCTCCTCCTCTTCACCTGCAGTTGCCCCTATCCCATAAAAGACCCCCCATTATCTTAATTGTCAGATATTAACAGGAGCAGAAAAAATGGCTCATTTTTATGTCATTCTTTGTATGTGTCATGAGTAGATACCCCATGTTCTCCAATCTCTGGTGCTGCAAACTCTTGAAATCCACATGAACCAGGCAAATTTAGTATGGGGTGTTAGTGCAACTGCATATTTATTCTGCCTCACTTGAAGGTTCAATGATTCCATATCTACAAATATGTGAACATTGAAAAAAAGGGTACAACAGAGAAGAGACTCACGCTTGACAAGATTAGCACGTGCGTTTTCAACTTGTTGTAGCTTATGCAAATGGAAGAAATAGCGGGTCCAAAACACATCATACTCCACCACAAGAGGCACTGCAAGTCCACCCACCTCTCTCCCTATCACTCCCTTCCTCCTAATTCCATTCCCATACCTTCTCCTCCTACCATGAATACAACCCAACCCATCCTCACAATCCCTCATGAAACTCTGTACTACATGGGACTCTAGTCTATGAAACTTCATCTACAAACTTGCAATTGCTTGGACCTTCTTAGACAGTGTGCAGCAACAAAAGATACATACTGAAGAGACATCCTTAAGGCTTAGACCCATATAACAAATGCCACGGCCACATTTAAACAACCCAATTTCACAAGTATGTTTTTGATGGTTTAGGGTTTTAGGGTCTTAATTGCAGACTTACCAATTCGGTTCTGGAGCTCTTGCATGAAGGCATTGCTTGATAGTAACTCCTCAATTTCGTCTTTTCTGCATAAAATCAAGGGGAAGGAAAGTCATCTACACCAAACACAGAACAATGAGGAGCCAATCACTAAGTGAGAGAATATAAAGAGTCTTTGTCCCACCTAAAGTGGAGTTCTTTTCTCCACCTGAGAAACAAGCATCTAACAAACTAGTAACAAATGCTAAGTTTTCTGTTGCCTGTTAACACACCTAACTGAAGTGGGCATTTACTGCACACCAAGCAATGAAGCTCCAAAAAAATCCTGCTAATAATAGGGAACCATACACAAAAACACAATTTATCATTTCTCAAGGAGAGATATCAATAATGATGTTTCAGGTCATCCTGGACATAGGAGGATGACAAGAAGAGTGAGTACCGGTCATCAATTCTGAAGGAACGTATCCATGCCTCATACTCATCCACATCTTTAGGCTCATCACAATATGTGCTGCTGTCCCTTTGCATTGCTCTCACCTGCTCATCCTCCCCCCCCCCCCCCATCTCTCTTCTTACTTTTACTGAAGACCAAGACACTAGAACTACTCAGAAGAAAGCACTTGGAAGCAAGAGGAAGGCTCTGAGATGCGGAAAGGTTGTGTCTTGCTTTTACCTGGGCCTCATAGCGGCTGTACTTCCTGCAAATCACACCCCCATGTATTGTCCCCACTTCCTTGAGACCCACTTCCTGGTTGAGCTTACATACTTGACAAGACAAAATTTGAAAAAAGGACAGGCCATGGTACTACCCAGCAACCCAATAAGGAAGGAGACAAGGACATATGAGAATCAGAAAAGATAAGATAGTTCACCCGCCAGTGAGTTGGGCTGTTAAGGGATCTGATGGGGTGGCTGTAGGAGCTTCTTCATCAATGCTCAAAACTGCCTCCTTCACTTGTGCAAATATCTCTGTAGTTCTGTACAGCCACACACTCGCATTGTACAATCAACCACTTCCTCCATCTCACATAGCCCTTTGCACTGAATGGCCTGAGTGGTTCACTTTATTTGAATCTGGGTGTTACATATTTGCAGCTTAGGCTGAGTGGGTGTTGGAAATGGAGACAAAGAAACCCAGTTAAGAAACCTACCCACGCCAAACCGAACTTCCAAAATCCTCTACTACCTGACCCACTGACTCCAGTGACTCCTGCATTACCAAAGAGCAAAGGTCTTCACTCAGTTTCTTGTCAGAGAAAATCCAATGACATAACCCCATCAGCTCCTCTTATAATTGTCTCCTGGAAATGTACACAAACTCTACATGTACCTTCCATGATGTCAGGACTCATGAATAAAGCATAAAAATTTGCCCCTCTTAGTGTAAAAGACAAGAGGATAGAGTCTTCTACACAGAGTCAATCACCTCTCACAGAATCACAGAAAGACATAAGTGTTTTACTTGAAAGGACAGAAGCAGTCTAGACATAAAAATGGCAGCAGATCAGTACGATAAGGTATTCCACTGGGGACCAACATGTATGCAGTTGGGAGAGGCACCTGGGCAACAGAAGCAGTGGATTCAAGAGAGAGGGGAAGGCGTGCCACAGCTGCTGTCTCCTTCTTGAGGCCAATCCCAAACTCCTGTAAATCATGTTGGTACACTTGCAGCACTCCTCCTGACTGCCTCCATCCAGGTTCCACCCACCAATTAGATGAATGGACATTGGTCAGCTGTGAGCGTTAGGCTTTGGTTGTTGTCATTCATGATCAGCCAGATCAAGAGATCAAATGTAAAAGCTCATTGTAAACTACCCATTACCTTCTCTGCCAGGGTCTTGATGAAGCCACCAAAATTCCATCCACTGAACACAACCACCGTCAACCATCAGCTGTATTAGACCTATATTTTGTGCCAAACTTCTACTTTTGGATCTCTCATTTTCATGATTTTTCCTTTTACTGTATTTTCTTCTTCTTCCTCCAGTTCATAAAAGGTGGTCCAAGCACACAAAAACATCATGAAGTAGAAAGGGAACCTTGCTTCATACATGCTCTCAATTTCATTCTCTTCCTTTGCTTCTACAGCCTCCTGCTACACAAGAAACAAAAAACACCCATGAAAAATGAATTAGTACTGCTCCTCAGAAGCACTACTCAGGCACTATTGATGGACCTCCTAATTCAGCAAAAGACAGGTACAAAAATACCAGCTTGAAATATGTTTCCATTTTGTTTCTTCCCAGGAATGCATTAGGACAAATTGTAGCTTTACAAGAAATGTGCAAGGATCTGGTTGAATACAAACAAGCCTATTTCAAGCTCCTACACTTCTAATACATACCCATATCAGAAAATGTGCAGGAGACTCCAATTTCAATCAACTTTTCTAAGTAGATAAATGGAACAATTCTTCCTGCTTAACTTGATGTGAAGGTTTCAGCTCTCCACAAAATACAACAGCAGTGCGAAAGGAATTAGGCAAGTTTGGATTCAAGCAGTAAGCAGCTAACAGAACATATCAAGAGATGTAAAGAGAAAATGATCAGAACAAAACAATACCCAAGTGCCTCTTGAAGTGCCATGACCCAGATATCATGTACTCATCAAAACCACAAAATTCTATACCACTTTTTCTTCTGATGAGAAACTCTTGAATAAAATGTTGCAATTTTAGAACACATTTTGTGAACTAAGTTGAAGGTTGCAATTCCTGATGTACATACATGCTAGACATCAGTTGAGAAACATAACACCCATATAAGTCTCACCATATATATATAGACACACACACACATGCAGCATACTCTTTGAAAGAGTCTCGCCTCAGGTCTTTTTTTTTTCTTTTGCGATCAAACCAGATTTGCTAGAAAGGACCCAAAGACTCTTTCAAAGAGTATGCCGCATGTACATACAAGTAGGCATTGGCAAGTGCAGAAGACAAACTCTAGAAGAATTGAATTAAAAGTTCAGATTCTTCCAGTAGCCTAGTAAAAGTGTCACACACATAAGATGCAGCAAGCTCTGCAAAGCACTCAAAACTGAAGAGATTAAAACCTAATGAAGAATACTACCACATGTGGAGCCCTAAATAGACAAAACCCAACCATTGAAAAACACCAGTCTCAAATGACCTCCTCACTCAGGAGACAGACTGCAGCTCCAGGAGGTGGGTTATCTACGCTTCTGATGAAGCATTACAAAGTGCAGAGAAAAAACCAAACAAACAAACCGCATCATACTTGCACCAACAGTGACAAGAAAATCTTGAAGAGGAAAAAACACAAAAACAAAGTTCGACTACCCAAGTCTCGATCCTCTGAAAAAGATCACACATGTCACCTTAATCCACACACCATCATCTTCCACATACCCTGAGAAAACATTCTTCCTCTTCCCAACACAAAATAGAGAGGACCCATAAGAAAGAAAAAGGGGGAAGATGAGCAGTTGGGTGTCCGAGAAAAAAAGGACTGGGAAAATATGTAGATCAGACCTCAGGCTGTGCAGAAGAAGAAGAAGAAGACCCAAAGATTCCTGAAGACAACAACCCTCCTAGTCCTTTCCCTGCCATCATCTCCTCCAGCACAAAATTCCCACCGTAAGAAGGCCTTTTAGGCTTTTCTTCCCCCTTACCTCCACAGATCTCTCTCTCTCTCTCTCTCTCTCTCTCTCTCTCTCTCTCTC
>Ga0209208_10006167_pt1 | contig 16536 bp, 7 predicted proteins | sample S1TSphfallax_3_FD_187694 | JGI IMG/M metagenome (GOLD analysis project Ga0209208, IMG submission 187694) | Host-associated microbial communities from peat moss isolated from Minnesota, USA - S1T2_Fd - Sphagnum fallax MG (SPAdes) (version 2) | ecosystem: Host-associated > Plants > Peat moss >...
CCCCCCCCCCCACCCCCAATTGCAGGGAACCTACCTAAATGGGTACTAGTGGTCAAACCAACACGGTTTTCCCAGTAGTGTTGGTTGTCCTTTTCGTGGAATTGTTGACGTTGATGGGATTCGAACCCGTGACTGGATGGAAACTTGTCGGATAGGTACTTACGTTCGTGCCACGGACATGGGGTGCACGCGCAAATTGTCAGTTGCCGGCAGCCTTCATTTTCTTCATAACCAAAATGAAATGTTAATTTTATTTTCAAAGTGGTAAACTCATGTGCTTTTTTTTAAAGATTTTGAATAGCCATAATTTGACCAAATTTTATTAAAAGTCGCCAGATAAAACTAACTATACATGGTTCCAAAAAATGTGTAGCCAAAAATATTGAAGGATGTTTTAAATTTTCACTTTCATATTAGCATGTACCCAAGTTTGGCTAAATCCTCCTGTGGATCATTGCCACTTTGGCTACAACACAAAATTGCCAAAAACAAAAAAAACACACTCTACTACTCATCCTCCGCAGTCCTTAGAAGGAGAGGAAATGGGAGTGTTATTGTTGCATGATTAGATGTTCAATACCCTACTACCTTGGCAACTTTGACACTAATTTTTTTTTTAAATGTAGATTTTAAAAGTTAATATAATTATGTGAAAGAAAATATTGAATCTTCCAAGAATATTCTATTTGTTGAAATGAAAATTTCAAAATTAACTAATTAATTGACAAATATGTGCTGAAGTTGCTAAGGTACACTATGGTATCAGAAATCCCATGATGCCCCCAACTATTATATGTGCACATAGTTGTTATTGTTGGCAGTACAAAGGTACTGCCTGCTTCTTTTTTTCCTTGACTGCCCATTTTCCCATTCATGACATGTCTGGTTGTGCCCACTGCCTAGACACATTTTGGTGCTGCTCATAAATGCTCTGGGTCCTCTTATGTGCTTTCTGGGCTTGTAATGGGCACCTAGTGTTCATTACAAGCCCAGAATGTGCACAACATGGGTCCAAAGCATGTCTGGGCATCATCCATCTTCTTTGAGAAAAAGATCAATCAGCCCAAGGGCAGCAGACAAGGAAAAAAAAGAAGATGCGTTTTCCTTGTCTGCTGCCTTGGCTGTGTGCTTCTTGCAGCAACAACTATATGCACATATAATGTTGGGGCACTGCACCATGGGTGTCAGGTGCACACTAGTCATCATCTCTGGCCTTGTGCACTAAGTAAAGACTTTTGTGCCCTTCAAGGTGGAGTAGACTAGTGTTGGGCAGTTACCCAGTTTGAAGTGTTAGAAATAATGTTGTGTGTGTAAGTGTCAATAATTATGTAAGTGTAAATAATTTACACTTACATGCCCCAACTTTACACAATTACACTATTGTCATGTATATATATATGTCTTTTACATTTACATGTTGCCTTGTAAATGTTTTAGAACACATAAGGCTATATATATTTTTAATAATTATATCTACTTGCAATCCTGGGTACATCCAAATGTGAGTGCATCCCAAAGCTTTATATATACTAATATAATTTTAATTTATTTATATTTTTCTTGCAATGGGTCACTTTGATTGGCCCTTCACCCAAAAAAAGTTAAATCATAACATTTTTAATATTCCCCAAATAAAAGCATTTTCTACCAACAAGGGATTATAATAGTTCTTCCCTTTAATCACTATATCCGACATAAGCCCAAACTTTTGGGCAAAGGATATAGGACAAATTGTGGTATTATTTTAAGGAATATCTTGGATGCACATTCTTGGGTGCATTTTGCTTTCCCTCATTGTTGAAATAAAATTTATATTTTTAATTTTTTTCATTATCATTTTTAGCTTAGGAGTGTACAAAATCTTGGGTATTTATTATGATTCATATTAAGTAGTTTAATTGATTTTTTTAGGGTTTTCTTTTCAATGAGCCACTTTGATTGGCCTATCACCAAAAATATTTAAACCCGCACCCCCCTTTCAAAAAAAGAAATGACATATTTTTACATTATTTTACACAAAAATGTAAAGTCATATAAGCCCTATTACACATGTTCATGTTCTACATTTACACTTACACAAATGTGGATAGACCTTATACACTTACATTTAAATGAAGTGTAAATAAATTTCATTATGGCATTTACGCTCACACAAAGTGTGTGTCCTTAACCATATACATGCATAATAATAATTAGAATTGTGAAATCTGATTTTGATTAATAAAAATTGAATTAAGACCAAGTATAATTTTTGAAATTAGTACTAAAATAAAACCAATTTTTTTCAGTTTTAAAAACCTAAAACCATATTTTCAATTCCAGCTATGTGTGGAATTAGAATTTTTTTAAAAATCTTTTCTTTTCTTTTCTTTTTTTTTTGAAAAAAAGATTAAAACCAAAGGTTAACTATTAGTTCTAGTTTCGATTACTTGAAACTAAAAGCAAAATCAAAATCAACTTTTCTTTGAAAAATCAAATTCAGAACCAAATTCTAAATTTTATTTTTGTGTGGAATTGGAACTAAAATTGGAACCAAGAAAATTTATTTTTAAAACCAAGAAAAATGGTTTTTTTTAAAAGTAAAAAACCACACAACACTTGTTTTGGTTCTATTTATTGGTTTGGTTATTGGGTACTTGGATTGTCAATTCAAATTTTTGAAAAAAGAAATCAAAATTGGAACCAAAACTATGAACTAAAAAATAAATGAAACCAACAATTGACCTTTCATTCGAATTGAAAGTAGACCCAAAACCCAATTTCCAAGTTCCGGTTCTATTTTTTTTAATTGTTTTTTAAATTTTCAACTTTCTAGACAAATCGTACTACCAAAACTCGGTAAAATAAAAAAATGACCCTTAACTATTGCAAATATTAAAGACAAAATGGTGCATGGGTTGTGAATATTATGTTGGGAGCCATTTGCAAGCCAAGATTTTGAAGGGCATCTCATGGTTTTTGCAATGATCATTTATGTCCTACCACTTTCAAACATATCAAACAATGGAGGGGGACCCTTTGGATAATAAGGTTTAACATTGCAAAATATTTTGTATGACATCATCTATTGTAAAGAGTCGGTGGATATCATGTCAATGATTATAGATGAACAAAGATTTTTCGACACATTGCATAAGATGTTTAATGTTGAAATAGGAGGAGTAGATATTAAAGACATGCATTTTACAAGGAAATATGTTTTCACTTGTACTATGCAACATTTACTTTCAAAAATAAAATGAAAAGATCTTGTGCCTAAAGCTCGAGTCAAAGAAAGGCTCAAATCGAAAGAAACAAGAAATGAAAGTATACAAAAATATGACCCAATTAAACAAACAAAAATATAGGAAACTAAGAAGTAACTTGATTGCTTTGGAAAGAAAAGAAAAAAATAGTCTAAGCTGATTTTGAAAGAGAGAATAACCTTTGTAGACCAAAAGGATCTAAGTTATGTATGCATTCGCCATACTATACAGATGATTCTATCATTCTCAATTTCTAGTGAAGCATATAATAAAAATGTGACATCATTCCTAAAAGAAGACCTCCTTAGGTTTAATATAAAAAAGTAAATTTAACCAATATAATTTGAAATTGGATTGAATTTTTTCTTAGATCCGAAAATATTTACAATAAATCCCCCAAATGTGCCTACAATTAATAATAGTGCTAAACATTAGGTGTTCAATTAAATCCAAATAAGACTTATCTAGGGCCAAGAAAAAAGAGATTTTGAGTTGATACATATTGCCAACCAAGTTATGATCAACGAGTTTTCTATTTTAAATCACAAAAAGAAAAAAATTGATTGGATGGCTCAATATTTGACTAAAAAAAAATCCTTATGTAGGCATTATCATGAAAAACTTTATGTAGACAAGATTGGCTTGGATATTAAAGACTTGATAGATTCACTTACATTTTGCAATGGTAGATTGGCAATTTGCTAAACAACAAACGATAACACCATTTGGATTGAAAAAACCATTGATAACGCACTTGCTACAAGCACAAGCATAACTAGAAAAAAACCTAATAGCCCAAGCCTATAGTTTGGCCTAATGTAAATAATTTTACAACAAAGTGCATAATTAATGATATTTTCTGGTATAAGATCGTTTTTCATGCTTATAACTATATTTGATTATAAAGCAACCAAATTGAATATTTGAAAAAAAAATCCAAAAAAGTAAATCAATAATATAGCTAGCAACACACCCCGGTCATAATATCCAATTTTGTGTGAATTTATTGAACTAGGCCTATAGCTTTGATCAATTGAATACAAAAATACTACAACACAACCTTTGACCTTCTATTTTAGCCTTTTTGTTGGATATGTTTTGTAAACTATGGACAAATGTTTTTTAACAAAGACTTTTTTATAGGTCTAGAATTTTGGACAAAAATTTCATTAAATATACAATTATTGACCAACAATAAATTCTTCACAAAAATGGCAACTTTTGGCCTCTAGCCTAACAAGGCCAAAGACTCCACCTTCTATAAAAAATTTCCAATCTTTAGGAATGCAATAAAAGTCTAGGAAAGGCTATTGAAAATATTCACAATATTTGATAGGGCCGTGCAACACTTGTTCAAATTAATTATTGAACTTGTGACATAACCCTTTGTTGACAAGTATAGTTCTAGATTTCAAAAAGGAAAATGTGCACACATGGCAATGGGTGAAATTGTTGCCATACTAGACACAACAATAGAAACAGTGCACAAGGTTTACAACAATAAGAGGGAACGAGATAATAAATATTTTTTTATTACTAAATAGGTTATTGATGGTGATATAAAAGTGTTTTTTAGCCAAATATCCTATATTGGATCTTAAATAATTTCCCCATGCTTAGGGTACAAAGATGATGCTTGAAGAATGGTTTAAGAGTTTTGTTGAAAATCAAGGGGAACTTGAAAATTCTACTATGGGGGTCCTTCATAGCAATGCCATAAGCCCTTAAATTGCAAATTTTACCCTAGATGGATCAGAAAAGTGTGTAACTACCAAACAATAGACCACTATGATTAATTTCAAAAGGATGAAATGTATTAAAAGAAAAGGCCATAAGTCTCTCTTTTGTCAAACCCAAAAAACAACATCATTCCGCCTCATCAGGTATGTTGATAATTTTGTTATTATTATCAATGATGAGAGGTTGGTAAAACAATATTTCAAAAAAACCAAAATTTTCTTGGTAGAACATGACTTCTAATTCTCATTAAAAAAAACTTGCATATTTGTGTGAAAGATTGGAGATAGATTTTATTTTATCGATTTTTTTTCCCATAAAATTGATAGGGCTTGTTTCCATAGCCAAATTACGACCCAATGAAAGGCATGAAAAAAGTTCACTCGCAAAAACCTTTATGTTTATCCTAATCCTAATGAGATAATGTTGCTGAAATGTAAAATCAAAAGTGTCTTTACTAAAAATAGAAATCTTTCTCCTTATCAAATAATCAAATTACTACATTCAATCCTTCATGGTTGGGGCAACTATTTTGGGATTAACAACTTTTTTCGTACCTTTAGTTTGCTAGATCATTGGATCTAACATAAAAGATGGCAATATTTACATCATAAATTCCCTAAAATTCTTCACCCCATATTGGTTTCCTATTCTATCAAAGGGTTTCTTCTCCTTGTGACAAACTTTGGTACTCTCATGTTTTTTGGACCAAACCCAATGTAGGTGCCGCACAACGTTGTGTTAACATGGTATGAATCACATATCTTGCATCTATGGTAAAAGGTTGTAGTTAATAGGAAAGATAATGAATTTAGTAAGATATTCATCCACCAAAAACAACCTACCCAAATTACAAGAAAATATGGACAAATATCCATAAAATATTTTGCAAACTTAACATATCTTCACAAAAGTGACAAATATTTTGAAAGCTTTGTATGGTTGTTTCCATAATTCCATTTAAACAACCTTTAACATATGAAATATTTTTATACTTTGAACTTAAAATTTCACAATAAATGAAGTTAATAAGATTATGCATATTTTTTCATTTATAAATTTGAAAGATGCACCCCCTAGCCTCTAAATGTTAAAGGTATTGAAGGCCAAAAACCTTACCTATTAGGCTTACTTGTTTTTGTATGGCTTATACCCACACACACACAAGAAAAGCCAAAATATTATTATTATGAAAATGGGCTATTAGATGGTGGGATTTAAGTTGCATTGTAGGGTTGTTTCAACTATAATAGTCAAATAAGATCAAAGATACCAAGCATAAATTGAAGTATATGCAATTTTCGTCGTAGGGTAAGTTTGGCAATTGACCATGTTAACAACTTATCTCCATATATTTTCTATTTAGTGTTGGCTATGTTTTAAAGATTTAAGATTATATATTTGTTTGTTATAATGCATTAACAACTTGACTCTTTCATACCTATCTTTGTAATACGGCAATTCCTCAAATTCATTTCTTGTTAAAATAAAAAATTCACATTTAGACTTAAAAAATGCTTGAATAACAACATTGTTGCCTTTCCTTAAATTATATTTCTTATGAATTTTCTAATTACAATGTATTTAACGACTCAAATGTTAATGTGCCATTATTCCATAAAATCTCATGAACATGGTCTAACCATTAAGGGAGTTTGTTTATGGTGTTGGATTTAAAGATTTTTTTGGATTTCTTTTTTGTTATTGGGTTCAACCTCGCAATATTTCAAAATGAAGGTGTAGCAAAAATATTTTTCTTTTTTGTAAAAAATTGGTGGCTTTAGACGTCATTTGCAAAACTTATTTAATACCATAAATCACAAAAGCCTATGGATTAAACATGTCGTTAGTTTGAAAAGGAAAAATCAAAGTTTTGATTTATGACAATGATTTTTTTTGAATTTTCTAAATTTATCCAAAGTCTTGTATCAAGTGACCCATATATATATTTTCATGTGTAATTGAAAAAAATATTCAAAAAATTCATTATTTCCATACCTTTTCAAAAAATCACATGAAAAGGCAATAACATGTGCATGTTCATGATCTCCATGTAAAAGGTTAAGGGAAAATAATGAAACAAATTTTAGGTAAATGCACCTAATGCCTATGGGTAAACATACCTAATTTCAAATATCAAAGCTTTGGGTAATTCAATAATAATTTGATGCATCATTGTAAATGAAATTTGGAGAGTAACATCAATACTTTACAATATTAAAAGTGTGACTTGAAAAAAATGTACAAGTTTTTCTTTTTCATTATGTTAGAATTGAAGTATATAAAATGTATGGATTTAATTGTGCATTTGTTCGTTTTCTTTCTTCCAAGCTCTAAAAGGAAAATAAAAAAACTTTAGTTGACAAAAAGGAGAAATAATGCAATGAAAAATTGTTCATTAGAAGATGTTCATGTCAACAAGTGGAGAAACTATCTACAATTTCATCCTTGACATATTTGATTTTTTTCATCCACCACATCAAAATCAATTTTGTCTTCTAGGGTCACTTTAAGACATTTCAAATGTTGTGGAAGGAATTTTAATGTTTTGATTGATGTATTGAATTTTTTTGGTGATAGTCTTCTTGGTCTATGTTGCCAATTGCACCTACTAAAAAGTCTTTAGATGATTAACAACTGTTATGATCCAAGACCACATTAAAAGTTGTGAGTAATAAAATCATTTTGAGTTTCTTGAAAATTCTTTAATTAATTTGCAAATTGCATGATCCAAGAATTCAAATAATGTGATCATGAAAACAACAATACAACATTGCAAAAGTTAAGAATATTTTATGAGTTTATAATTTCAACCAACACTGATTCTACTACTAACACAAACTCCTCTCAAGTTTGAAAGAAACAAATATAGTCAATGATCAATATAAGTTTCTTGTTATTTTCACCAACACGGAAAAAAAGTATGGTCAAAAATCCTTTAATTTACAAAATGGGCACAACCCAAAATCTTACATTTTCAAAAATAGACCAATTTAGAAAGACCAAGAAACCTTAAAATTGCAAATGGGTATAATTTCAAAACAAACAAAACATAACGGGAGATTGGATTGGTCATGGGAGTGCAATGTTTAAATAAACTCCAATGTAATTCAACATTTGATAAAGTTTTGATGTACTGGCTATGAAGGAATGTTAAACATTGTTTATAACAATTGACCCAAAATTATAAGCAAGCCATAATCAAATGCATATGTCTTAACTTTTTGTCACATTTCTACAAGAAATGAAAAGATTCAACCATAATGTGTGGGATAAGATTTAAAGATACTTAGCTAATCAAAATTGTCAATAATATTTTTAAAATAATCAAATCTTGGTAATATTAATTTTGATGTAATGTAATGCAACTATGATTAACCCTAAGGTTTGAGATTTGTTTGTTGAGTTGTCTTTGATGAAAGATGGATCTTTTGTCTTTCTGCAACCTTTTGAAAGTTAAAATTTGAAAGCTTCAATGTAATTTGAATCCTCATTATTGTCATAACTATTATTGATGCCCCAACAACAATGATGTTTATTGCTTTATTTGCAAAACAACTACTAATGGCCAAAATCACTTACATCATCTTCACCAATTTGTTGATTGGCTCTTGCAACTACTTTGCACTACTATTATTATGTTTATATATTGAAGCCACCCCTTCTCCTTATCTTCTACAAATGAAGTAACGCTAGTTCTTCTAATAAAAACCAAGATACATAGAAATATACACACCTACATAGAAACAACGACAATTGTTGTTGGCTAACATAATATGTTAAAAAATTCAAGGAAAATAATAAGATGACTTCATGATTACCTTGGGAGAATGGCACTTTGTTGGAATGCACTAGTGGAAGTTATTGAAAGTATGAAAGTGTCACTAATTCACATTTATTGAAAGTATTGAAACTAGTGGAAGTTATTGAAAGTTCAAACCCATACTACCCCTTCACATCAACATCAGTAGGCGCTACATAATTCCACTAGAGAACTTAAGGATTCAAATACTTAAGGCTTTTATTACTCCCACTCTTTCAATTCATATCCAATTCATTGACTTCATATATTTCCACAATGGACTCTCAAAAGTTGCTTATTGCTTGAAAACTTGAATACATAATCTTTCCTTGTGTATGTGTGTGTGCACATGTGCACAATTTGTCTAGGAAAAAAGATCATGAGATCACTTTGTAAGTAAGGAAATGGAGTTTTTGTCAAGTACCATAATACCTTGGCAACTTCAACACACAAATTAATTATTTTAAGAAAGGCTGAAATTTTCTAAAATTACTTATCTCAAAGAAAAAGAAATTGTGAAGGAAATTGAAGAATCTTTTAAAGTATTGGAAAATTTTGTATTTTTTCAAAATGGAATCTTCAAAAATAGTTAATTATTCAGCAAACATGTGCTACAGCTATCCTGCTACTAAGAAACTCACTCTTCATTGTCTACACATTAGGAGGGTTCAAGGATCCATTATATCTTGTGCAAATAACCTGAGGTGCTATTGGGAGTGTGTTGGGGAACAACTTGGGAACTTGGTGGGGAAACCCATGGGAACATGATGGGAACAAGGGAACAAGATCTTGTCCTTTGCATTGATTAAATTTTTTCTGTTTTTTGGGCTGCTGTTTCATGATGCAGGCATTGAAGTTTGTGAGCTTTCCAGTGCAGACTCTTTGCAATGTGTGGAGAAATGATACCAGTCATGGTGAGGTAAACCCCTTTTTTCTGGGCACCAAAGAGTTGTCTGTTTCTTTATGTGTTTTGTCATTGTCTAGCAACCTCTGCAGTAGGGTTTCACTTCTTAGGTTTGATGGGTTCACAAGGACATTCCAAGACAAGTTGTTCAAAGGTTACAACATGGGTATTTGCAACTCAGTTATTTATGCCACACTTGGCTCATATGGTCTCAGTTTTAACAGGTTTATTTATACCTGTGTCTGTTCCTGCGCACCTGTTTTGTTTTCCATTCTTGCAAGCCCATCCAGATTGCAGGATAGTAGTATCAGTAAATATTGCATCTCATTTTGCTTTCCTTCCTTCCCTTGCTATTCTAGATTCTTGACCAGATTGTGCAACAGGCCTTCTTATGTGAGGGCATGGAATGTCAGCCTTGCATTTCATCCTGCCACAATCCTGTTTGTCTCTTTGACATCATTCATAGTATTGTCATGTATCTGGTTTGTGCATCCCTTTTGAGTCTGCTGCAATTGGTAGGTGTGGTGTGTCCCATATTCACTTCCCTTTACACCTGCTGAGACACAAAGTGATTTCTCTGTTTTTCTTGTAGTAGCCGATTCATCTCAAGCTCCAGACATACACTTCAAATGTTTTTGTAGCTCAATTGCATTTGCACTTCAAACTTAGTTCTTGGGTTTGAAGTGCAACACTGAACATCAATGCCTATTTTAATCTGCATGTAAATGTTGGTGTATGGATCCCTCTATTACATGTCCTACTTGAATTTGAAGAAACATTTAAATGGTACTTCAAGCTCCAAAAGGAAAGGATAACTAGGCTGAGCTTGTGCTCCTCGTGATGGAGGTCAAAGATTCTGCTGTGAACAGCACAGAAAAGGTGAGTGTAAGATTGGAAAGCTGATCATTTAGGAATTACTCTCTGTTTGCATGTTGAAAGTTCGACAACATCTTGCATGTTGAATTACTTGCATGTAAACATTGAAAGTTTATTATATGCAAGATTGGCTTGGGAACAAGAGTGATAGCTCACAAGCGATGCATTGGATGATGGCTCTGGCCTTATTGACAAGTCCAAACAAAATTGTGAGAAATGATGAAATCATGTAACATGTGTGGGTGTGTGTTTTTTTAACGTAGCTGAAGTGGCAATCATACATTAGCCAAATTTGACGATATATGTGTGTGTGTGTGTGTGAAAGTTTTAAAAATTAAGTGTCCTACATTTTTAGCAACCTATTGAAACTAAATTCAGAATTACCAATTTTCTGATAAATCTCAAATTCTTATTCGAAAATTGGCAACCAAAGAACTCAAAAAAACTCACTTTTAGCCATTTTGACAAAAACAATGCACTGTCTAGCAAATATTTGCCAAGAAAAAACACTAGTGATATGTTTTAAGTAATTTGAGTGCAAGATGAATTTGATAAAAATAATGGAACCTAGAGAGTTCAGCTAAAAGTCTCCAGCATCAGTCATCCACACTTTGATTCCAAGTGGAAACCAAAATTGGAGGTAAACTCAAAACCCTGAACCCTAATTTCCTACAGAGATGCAAAGGCTCTTCTTGTTGCTTTGCCAAGCGAGACAAAAACTGGAAAGTGCACTACAATAATACCCACCACAACGTTTCTATTAACTCAATTTCTAACACATTTTGATGATGTTTTGATGACAGACAACAAAGGGGCCAGAGTGACTGGGCATCCACGAGGGGGCACCATGGAGGACAGTGTGTGGACATTGTATTCCCTGTCCCACAGCTAACCACAGTGTTTAACAATGTACTAACAATGAACCTACCCACTTACCTAAGTTGAAACTTGGTAGGTGAAGAGGGAAGTAGGAGGGTTAGTCAGTTAGGTATGCACCACAATGGAGTCATAACAGATATGAGCTTGACATCACCTCCTGTAATCAACATCAAAAACTGACATAATTTGAATTTGCAAGAAAGTTTGTGCTATGATAGCTATCAAATTTTTGAATTATTTTTCTCCCTTTGAAATGAGATGACATGAGTGTTTTTTCCTGCACTATAAGAGAACAAAAAGGCTAATCAAAAGGCAGCATCAACAGCACTTTTTGACTGCAAAATCTGTTACATGCTGGTACTTGGACAGACTTTGTTCTGGCCACAAACATTCACCAAAACCATAAGTATGTACGAAATATAGTCTCCCCAAAAACACAAGAGAATGTGGTTTTTCTCACACAAAGTTTGTCTCATGACAAATTCCAAAAGCATCTTCAGAACCCTAAACCCAATGGACCCATGAACCCTAAACCCCAATGGACCCATGAACCCTAAACACCAATGGACCAATAGCAAAATGGAGGCCAAATGAATGGAGTGATTTCCATAGATTAGAGATGTCGTGGACTGACTGCATTGCTGATGATTAGGGCAAATAGATGCTGCAGTTTTCATAGGTCATATACACTGACTGAGTGCACTTGTGGATCCTTTGCAAGATGAAATACACAAGATTACACAGCACAGAGAAACACAATGAAATCACCCAATTGAACACTCATGTATAGTATCGTTAGAACTCCCCATGCTTTTGAGCAAGGAAAATGAAATCTGGATCGCCAATTCAATTCTCTTGAGCATTATTGACTAAAAGATTGTCAATTTGCTAGAAGCCCCACTTTCTTGAGCATACATACTAGATCTTACAAACATACTCTTGTTGCACAAATACCTATCATTAGGTGTAATGTTTGCAAGGATGTCCTTTCCTTCTAGCAGGGTCCCACATGCAAAGAATATTGAATGTGTAGGTGTAGGAATACCTACCAACAAGGGGTTTTTTTTTTGCAGCCTCATAATTCAGCACTTGACATTTCTGAACCACCCCAGGTATGCAGACATCTCTGGTATTGCATTTCTCTTGAAATCCATTGCTCAGCTCAAAATTGCATAAGCACCAAAAACATGGATGACAGGTGAAGATGGGTAGAAAGTGATCACCATCTTTTTCATGTAGATGATTGAATGCTAATAATAAGTTGGTGATGCTCTTGAACAGCAAGCGCATGAAGTTTGCCACTGCCACTTTTTGCGCCGTAGATATCGCTGATCAGGTTGTGCCATTCTTACTGGACTGCTGTTCGCATCAGTTGCAAATCTGCAAAAGCCCAGGTAGAGTAGTAGTCAGAACAACCCTCTTGTCACACATTTTTAAAAATCCATCTGAGGAAAAAAAATTTGAAAGCAAACCGAAAACCACAAAACCCACATTTCTGCAGTCAGAAAGAAATGAACATTCAAATAGGGTTGACATGAACAATTTTTAACTTACATGGGAAATGCAAAAGAACGGTTGCTTGCAGCACTACTATCAGATCGGTGAGAAATGCTGCCAGAATGGTTTGGTGCTCCAGGGTACAAGATAGACCCCGACGAATAAGCTGCAAGAATTGAGCTTGAATATCGAATTGATCTTGAGGATCGAACTCCTGCAACATCTGTATACACCTCCACCGCATCTGAGACAGAAGATCTCTCACACAACTTTGATGAATCACCATCACTTCTGGTATGAATTGTAGCAAAACTACTCACGGAATCACGCCCTTGACTTGATCTGTCATCACTGTCTGATGGGTCTGGAATGTCTCCATTCTGTGTGGTGTAATAATGGCCAACCAGCAATTCATTATCATCTGCTGCTGCTGACTCTCCTTGCTTTCCATGAGCAAGAAACTCCTCATGTTTGTTTGGTGATTCTTCTTCCTCCAGATCTTGTGGATCTGGAAGGGATACATCCCTTATTGCATCCTTGATTGATGTAGGCATCGTGTGTACCTCTATTGCTTCTTCTTCTCCTTCTTTGGCTGCATGTACATGTGAAGCCTCTGTCTCATCTGATGTGCTTGTTATTGGATCATGTGCAAAAGGAACCACTGTTTCACCTTTGGCAGCAGATGACTCCCTTGAAGTAGCAGCTGTCATGTCCATCTCTTCCTGTGAGTTTGCAGTCACAAGACTTGTGGGCTTTGGTGCTTCATGCAATCCAGCAACGAGAGCTTCAGCTTCAGCTATCTCTTCAGCTTCCTCAGTAGCATTCTTTGAGGCTTCTGCAGGCAAATCTCTTCTTGTTGGTGGTTTCTCATCAAAAGATGCATCACCCTGCTCTTGTGGTATGCTGCTGCTCATCACTCCCAATTTACCATCTGAAAGAAGATTATCCGATGCCAATGCTGTCATGTGCTGAGGCACTACATCGGCTACTACAACTTCATCAGAAAGTTTCTGCAAGTTCTCTCGCTGCATTAACTTTTGCCTTTCATCATCTCCTTTCGGAGCTGTTGTTGTATGATTGTGACAAACTGCAGCTCCTCCTTGTTCAACAACAACAACAGTAGTACTACCTGAGCATCGTGAGAATTCTTGTTCTTTAGTATTATTCAGTTGCTTTGATGACAAGTTGCCATTATTCCTGTTCGCTGCAACTCGAAACCGAAGCTTGCGCAGCCTCTTGATGTGAAATGAAGGAAGATCATTGTCATGAAAGAAAGGAAGATCCTTATCGTCAACCTCCTCAATGGGATGAACTGATGCAGCTGCTGGCGATGTGCTCACAAATGACCAGCTTGCTTTCGCACCAAGCATTCCTTTTTCTTCTTCACTTTTGTGAACTGAGACTTCATCCCTTGCAGCAGCAGCATTCGATCTTGCTGCATCAACTGCTGCAATGTCTTTTGGCACCTCTATTGGCATTGTGCTCTCTCCTATTCTTCGAACTGAATCTCAGTGACTTTATATTTACAAAGGACACGGAGGTTGGTCTGGTAGCTCCACAACAAGCCACCGCCAAACACACCACAACTTCATCCCCAACAATCTGAAGAACAAAAACAACAAAAAAAACTCTCTTGAATAATATAAGAAGATATCTTCTGCCACAAACTTTTGAGATCCAGCTCTCAAACTCTTGAACTATGTCACAACTGCATCACCAAAAGAAACCTAAAAAGCACAAGAAGAAGTTGATGTATCCAGCTACACTCATTTACTACTACTTTTTTAAACTTCATGCAGCTCTGCAAGTCCAGGTGCTCACAATTCCACCAAAAAAAAGGGCAACCTCAATCTTACAGATCCAGGAGGTACCATCACATGGAGAATCAAGAAGAAACACTCACAGGAACTACTACCCAGAAATAGGGGAGAAAGTTCTTGCTACTCCAATGTTACCTAAGAAATGGACACAGCTCCACTCCCTCTTCTGTGATCTTGTCTCTTTGGAAGGCGCATCTGAGCTCATGGCTCCACACCCATCATCCATCTCTGCTTCTACAATGCTGCTAAACCTGTTTCGGCCCCCCTTCACAATGAGTAACCCCACTCCTCTTGCTGCTGCTGCTGCTGCTGCTGCTGCTCCTTCAATCCACAGTGACTTTTACCGATTGTCTTCCTGGACCCAAAACTCAAAACTGTGAGCTTTCAAGCTTCCTCCTACTCCTTCTTCGATCCCACAACTACTTCAGTGATTTTCCTCCTCGACCCAAAACTCAAAACTGTGAGCTTTCTTGCTTCCTCCAGCTCCTTCTTCAATCCAGAACTACATAGTTTCGTGATTTTTCCTCGACACCCAAAACTCCCAAAAATCTGAGCTTTCTTTCTTCCTCCTACGCCTCCTTCGATCCACAACCAACTCTTGCGATTCTCCTCCTGCACCCAAGACTCCAAAACTCTGAGTTTTCTTCAACCCCGCCCCCTTCCCAAAAAAACAAATCATCCGAGCAAAAGACTTGAATCTCTTAATGTATCCCAAGTCAACTCCAAATCCAAACACACAAAAAGATCAAAAGCTCCAAAGAGAAATGGGCATTCTTATATTCTGTCAAACGATCCCCTCCCTGGCAGGCATGACAGCAAAAGTAAAGAAAGAAAGGAAAATCCTCTCCCCACTCCCCACGCACACACACACTCTCTCTCTCTCTCCTTCATGACTTCACAGAGAACAATGCCACAGTTCAGACACTCTCATTGGTCTTCTGGAATTCTTACAAACCTTTGAAAGCCTATTACAACATTTAACACGTCTTCTGAAAGCCTATTACAATGCATAATGGGTCTTGTGAAAGCCTATTACAATACGTCATGGATCTAAACCCTAAACCCTAAACCTATTAAAGCCTATTACAGCATTTGATGGGTCTTCCCTACTTCTTACAAAACCCTATAAAAAAAGCCTATTACAACATTTAAGAGGTCTTTGGGAATTCTAAAAAACTTATGAAAGCCTATTATTATGACATTTTTTAACATGTCTTTTGGAATTTGGACAAACCTATGAAAGCCTATTACAATATTTCATGAGGCTTCTCAACTTCTTACAAACCTATTAAAACGTGTTACAACATTTAACAAGTCTTCTTGACTTCTTTTGAACCTATGAAAGCCTAACATAATAGGCCTTCTTGACTTCTTGCAAACCTATGAAAACCTATTACAACAAATTAATGAGTCTTTTGGAATTCTTAACCTATGAAAGCTTATTACGACATTTAACTTGTCTTAGCCATGTGCGACATGGGGTGAGCGAATCAATCTATGTAGCATGAAGAAATGTTTGAAAATGTCCAACACTCAAAGGGTTTTGGAGATTCAACTATGCCATATGAATTGGGAGTTTGTATTAGAAGGAGAAAAAAGGTGACCCCACTAATGTTGGCCCCTAGGTGAGGGCTTGAGGGGTTTAGGACTTCAATTTGGATCTAGACTCCGCCCCATGTTGGAATTGAAATTTCTCCTTTCCTAATGTGCATATATTATAGAGCTTTCTTATCAAATTTTGTACATTTCAATTTCATGTGATGCAATCAGTTTTTT
>Ga0209208_10006168_pt1 | contig 16529 bp, 11 predicted proteins | sample S1TSphfallax_3_FD_187694 | JGI IMG/M metagenome (GOLD analysis project Ga0209208, IMG submission 187694) | Host-associated microbial communities from peat moss isolated from Minnesota, USA - S1T2_Fd - Sphagnum fallax MG (SPAdes) (version 2) | ecosystem: Host-associated > Plants > Peat moss >...
TTAGGTACTACATGAATTTGAATGACAATTGAAAATGGTATCAACCTATGGTGTCATGTATATAATGCCTTAAACCAATTTTTATCCCAAATTGAACTTTGAAATTTTGAATTCAAAATGTGCTAATATTGATGCCATTTTGGTTGGGTTTTTTCTTTAGGTGTATTTTATGTGTTGTTGGACAGTTCGTAATCTAGGGTGTTACACGACATGATCTTTATATTTCATTTGGGTTGTTGGTTAGTGTTCAACTTAATGTTTGACCTTCACCCCAAAGTCAAGGCAATCTATAGCCTTTCAAGGTTTTGATGTTTCTAATATGCAAAATAAATGGAGCACATTGTTATAAAATGATTAATCCATCCACTTTCTCACTTTTTTTTTGCCACTAAAAATTGAAATAAGATCATCAAGGAATTGCATAAATCACAAAAGCAATAATCCTTAGCAACAACAATATCTATAAAAATGAACATGCAATGGTTGGAATCATGATTATAAAAACGTTTCATATTATGACATAAGGACTAGGTACCATAATCAATCTTGAACTTTGATAACTAAAGAGTGCAATAGTTCAACAAAAAGTGTTATAATGTTGTTGAACATTCTAAACATAATGTCTATGTGTAAACATGCAATAAACACACCTTTGCATGTGAGAGAGGCTTAAATTAAAGGAGATGGTCATGAACATTACAAACGATTGTAGACCACACTTCTAATTTCAATGGTGCACAACCTTATGGGAAATTAGCATGGAAGTGAAGGATAACAAATTATAATTGAAGGATTGGACATTTAAGTAAATCAATTATGAATCTTCATGATTATTCAAAATTCATTGAAGTTTTTAACACAATGTTAACAATTTTGTACACATTCCATCGGTGGCAACGTATATGAATCAATTAACAACATTCATAGCATTGTGGCACACAAATTTAAAGCACAAGATTTTATCTTGAATCATGGAAACTTCCAAAAATAATAATTAATCCTTGTTGCCATGATGGAGCACATAAAATCAAAAAAGTAATAGAATAAAGTTTAAAAGAAAATAACCAAAAACCAATTGTTCTTGACCTTAACATTTTGATGAATTTCAATTTAATAATCCATTGCATCTTTATTGAAACAAATGTGAAAGGTTTCTACCAATATATTTATTTTATAATGATTGAAAGATGAAAGTGCAAAAGTTAATGTTCATTTGGTTAATGATGATGAAGTCAATTGAAAAATTGTTAATAGTTAATGTTTCATTTTAAAATTTAAACTTTTAACTCCCATTTTCAATATTTATTTCCAAACTCATTTGACTGCATTTTGGTGAAACAAATTCGGGCCCTATAATTTCCAAGACATTATTTTACTTATTTGTTGTGCTATTCTACAAAGGTCATTTCCATACAATGGAACATGTTCACCATCAAGGCCACTTTGCTTATTTTTACTACATTTATTAGTTCATCCATCCTCCACTACAACTTTTTATTCATCCCTTTTAAATTTGGGCCCTTGGCTTTTGAACATGAATTTGTGTAACATATTTAAGGTGCCATGCATTCACAACATTGAAACAAGTCATATAAATCCTTGATTTGTCACAATTTCGACCAATCCATTCCCCTCTAAACATCTGAAATGATGTTTATAATGTACACATAAATTCACACACTTGACCAAATGGATCTAAAATTGATTTACCAATTTAGTAAACAATTTTGAAAATGCAAATACTTAAAACATTTTTTCAAATTTAAACATATTACAAGCTACATAGATATTCACAAGGTTGAAAAATCAAAACTTTTTGTTCTTGTTCACCATGGGTATTGCGCCATTTATGTTATTGTGACCCTAACCTTGAGTTCATGATCAAGATTCAACCAAAAATGGGGTAATAAAAAGGTACGTCCACATTAATAGGAGCCACAAGATGGATGACCATTGTTTAATTTTTCATTATTTTGTGTCCAAATTTGTGTTAATGTTGCAAGTAACCTATGTGTAGCCTTAGAAATATCATCTAGGCATAACCTAGATAGCCTATGTCTAACTTACTTAATTATAACCTAAATATAATTTACATAGCCTAGGTATAGCTTAAATAAAACTTATGTAACCTCTAAATAGAAGCTTACATAACCTATGTGTAGCTTTATAATTATCATCTAGGCATAACCTATATAGCCCATGTCTAATTTACTTAATTATAGCCTAGATATAGTTTACATAACCTAGGTATAAGCCCACATAGCCTAGGCATAACCTATATAAGTTAAACATAGTCAAGGTATAACCTACATAGCTTTGGTGTAGCTTAGGTTTAACCTACATAACCTAGGTATAACCTAAGGTATAGTTTAAGTATAACCTAAATAACCTAGGTTAGCTTCAATATTAAACATGGGGAGCTTATGTTAGCTTAAGTACCTACCGTAGGCTAGGGTAAAGTATTTTAATTAAGCTATTTAAATAGGTCAAAAGAAAAGGTTAAGATAATTTGTTGACCTATTTGTTCACATAAAAAACATGTGGTGCAATGGTTGAAAACGTAGCCCCACAACATGGAAATGAACAATTAAAGTCCTCAATCTTGCAACCTTGTTAGCCTAACCAATTTAAACCCTAAACCCTAGCCTACCTAACTTAAGCTAAATAGCCATGGTAGGCTACATAGAGGGCTGTTGTTTAGCCTAGGTGCTTAAGGTGCCTATTAATGGGATTTTTGGTGATTCGTCTCAAAAATTTTTGAGATTTATATTTCTAGAACATGTTATAATGTACATCAACATGTAGATACAACCAAGAAATATCTATGTATGAAGCAAAAGTTCTAAAACATAACGTACACACAAATTCCACAAACAAAATGCAAGTTTTAAATCTAGAAGTTCCCATTGAAGTTTGAGAAAATAACAATAAATAATAAAAATTATTTAATCCTCTTTTCCTTCTTATTTTCCTACTTATATACATATTAATTAGACCATTTAATAACCGACATATACAATAATAATCCAAAAATTTCAAAAATTAATTACATGTTAACAATTACTTGTTCTATAAACCACATGTTGACCTATCATTTATCAAATTATGTCACATGTTACGTTCTATCACCTATTATAGACAAGATTTGGGTAGTATGCTGAACCAAATTGTGGGAACACCTAGGTTCTTAACCTACGATGTCATGCCTAGGTGCTAGGTCCATAGATGCCTAGGTCTAGGGTTGCCACATGCCAACATATGATTCATTGCCTAGCCTTCCACATGGTAACATCTCAAATGGATGTTTACGTGTGCCACATGTCATAAATTCAATGGATATTTAAGATTGCCATTTTTGAATTGATATTTTAATCAAACAACATAAACAAGTTAATTTAAACCATTGGATGTATTTTTGTGATTCTATTGGATAAGATTATAATCATGAATACAATAATTACAAATGTCATTTAGGTTTAGAATCAAGAAAAAGATTAATGGTAGAAACAACGTGGCTTTAAATGAACCACATAATCATGTAATCACCAATGGTATGATGACTAAAAAAACAATCATACATGTAATCATTAAACTTATATTTCAATTAATGTAACTATGAAGGTGTGGTTCCTATTAGTGTGAAGGCACCCACGAGGGAAATGAATTAGGAAATGTTTAAGGCAGAAACAAGATCAAAATTCCAAACACATTTTCATGGTGAAAGGGATGTGCATGGAAAGTAAGAAAGGAGCCTCCAAAACTTCCACTATTTTAACATACTCAAGTTTATGTGTAAGTTGTCATAGGTTAGGTTCCTAAGTTAATCATAGAGTATGTTATTTTGGCTCATTCAAGAGTCTTGAGAGAAAAAATCATTTCAATGTGTTCCTCCTAACAAAGTCCTAAATACAATATAAGGAAGAGGGTGGTGACATCCTCCCAAGTCTAGGTTGTATGAGTGTAATGAATCTAAGGTAATTATATGATTCAAAGTTGGTTCCATTTTCAATTTAACCAAGTGTTCATCCCCCAAGTTTTGAAAAGAAATTAAGAGTGTGTCACATGGTATCACTACTAGAAAATGCGTCCTAATTCACTATGGGTTTCACTAAATTTTTGAATGAATTATGACAATTTTACCTAGTGAAATTGTTTAACCCCCTAGTGAACAGGGATCAGTTGTTACGGACATGACTTGTTTCACTAGTACGTAGTGAAACAAAGTTATTTTAAAGTGAAACACACATTTACCAAACCATTCACTTGCTAGTTAATTAACTAACTAGTATGGAAATTAATTAAATCTTGATTAATTAATATATAATATTATTGATAATTTCATGATTTTTAAAGCCTATTATTTATTGACACATGTCACAACCTACGTTTGGTTAAAAACCTAGTCTAGGTAGGTAGGTACGCCACAAAATCAACCTAGGCACCTAATTTAAAAATTCAATAGCAGAATATTCGATCAACATACAATTGTTGACCACACACAACACCACCCATGAAGTTTGATCCTTTGACCTTTGGAATGGGGGCAAACACCTTTACCATCAAACTACCCCATTTGTTGTGATAACATGTTACATTACATTCTATTTATCAAATGCTTCATTTTAAACATTACAAAAACATAAACTTTGAAAATTCATATCTTATTTAGATTTTGTTCAAATGAAATGATTCGAGTTTACTTTTTAAAAATATTCAATAATGTACATAATTACATTTATTTCCTTTTGAAAGTTTTAAATCATTTGAACAAAAAAAAAATTGAATATCATTATTCAATAACATTTCAATGACCATTCTTTTGGAAAAAAAAAAGTTTAGTAAATGGATTTATTTTTGGTAATATAATAATACAACCTATGTTAAATCACTTTCGATTATTATATGAGTTTTTTTTTATTAATTTACATTATTTACGGTTATTTATGGCTATTCTAAATTACTTTTGGTTATTTTTGGTTATTTCACCCTATGCTACTTTTGGTTATTTTAAGTTATTTTTTGTTATTTTAAGTTATTTCACCTTAAACTATTTTTAGCTATTGTAAGTTTTTTTTGTTATTCTATGTTATTTTTGGCTATTGTAGATTATTTCAATTTAGATTACTTGCAGTTATTATAAATTACTTTTGGTTATTTTAACTTATTTCGCCTTAGGCTATTTTCAACTATTGTAAGTTTTTTTTGTCTATTTTTTGTTATTTTTTGCTATTATAAATTATTTCAATTTAGACTACTTGTAGCTATTATAAGTTACTTTTGGCTATTGAAAATTATTTCATTTTAAGTTATTTTTGTTTATTATAAATTATTTCACCTTAGATTATTTTTGGAAATCCTAAGCAATTATAATATATGGCTATTGGTTGTTCTTTTATTAGTGTTATTGGTGGTTATTAATGGCTATTGGTACCTATTTTATTTGTGGCTATTAATGATTTTTAATGGTTATTTTATTAATAGTTATTGATGGTTATTTTATTAATGGCCATTAGTAGTTATTCTATTGGTGGTTATTTATGGTTATTCTATTGGTGGCTATTAATGGCTATTATATGAATGGTTATTGGTGGCTATTGTATTAATGGCTATTGGTGGCTGTTTTATTAATGGCTATTGGTGGCTATTCTATTAATGGCTATTGGTGGCTGTTTTATTAATGGCTATTGGTGGCTATTCTATTAATGGCTATTGGTGGTTATTCTATTAATGGCTACTGGTGGCTATTCTATTAATGGCTACTGGTGGCTATTCTATTAATGGCTACTGGTGGCTATTCTATTAATGGCTACTGGTGGCTATTCTATTAATGGTTATTCGTGGTTATGCTATTGGTGGTTATTCTATTAATGGCTATTGGTGGTTATTCTATTAATGGCTATTGGTGGTATTCTATTAATGGCTATTGGTGGTTATTCTATTAATGGTTGTTGGTGGCTATTCTATTAATGGCTATTAGTGATTATTCCACTATAAACCACTGGTGGTTATTTTATTGGTGGTTATTCGTGATTAATCTATTAATGGCTGTTGGTGGCTATTTTATTAATGGTTATTCGTGATTAATATATTAATAGTTATTTGTGGTTATTTTACTAATGGTTATTCATGATTAATCTATTAATGGCTATTGGTGGTTATTATATTAATGTCTATTGGTGGTTATTCTATTAATGGTTGTTGGTGGCTATTCTATTAATGGCTATTAGTGATTATTCCACTATAAGCCATTGGTGGTTATTTTATTGGTGGTTATTAATGGATATTTTATTAATGGTTATTAATGGTTATTGTATTATAAGTTATTGTTGGTTGTTATATGTTATATTACTAGTGATTATTGTATTATAAATTATTTTTTGATATTCTATGTTATAATATCATAGGCTATTGGTAGTTATTATATTGTAGGGTATTTAAAATTATTTTTCATAGGTAATTATTTTATATTCTAAGTTATTTTTACCTTAGGTCATTATATTTTGTTTTAGATTATTTTAAAGTTATTATGTTTAAGATAAAATAAGTTATAATAACATTAAGTAGAATGACCTTGAATAATTTAAAGTATAACTTGAAATAACGTATATTAATTTTAAATAAAATAACCTAAGGTATAACCTAAAATTAGTTGAATAATTTAATTTTAAATAATTGAAAAGCTTATAATAAACTAGTTAAGATATTTTAAGGTAAAATAACATATAATAATTTAGGGTACAATAATTTATAATAACCTATAATAACATAAAATATAAGTTAGAATAACTAAAGTACCTTAAAATAATATAGGGTATATCATAAAGTAACATAGATAAAATATTTTTAAAAACATAAAAATAAACATATTTGTTATAGTAAATTGTACTAGTGAATTATGTTAACTAGAAATGAAACATGATGTCTACATAGTGATATTATAATGAAATAACTTTCATTAAGTGAAATCAGTAAAATGCAATGAAGTTATTTCACTTTTAAGGTCCCATAGTGATTTAAGCTAATGAATTACACCCCACTTTAGTAGTAGTGTATTAGAACTTGAAGAGGACCTTTGATGTAAGAATAATTTTTGTTTCGTACAATGGCCCAAAAAAAAAAACATTCAAAATGTAAGACAAAGGAGCTGCAATTTTAAATTGTGGAAAAATGATCACATGGAAACCATGGAATCAAAATTGAAGACATTCAAGAAGAGTCCCAACATATTTGAAAATAATAAAAATAGTCATATCATTAAGAAGATCGTGAGGATCATGAACCACGCACACCAATTGTGTTCACTTTGGACCAAATGGCCATGTTATGAATGAATCCTAACCATTAGGAAAAGAAAATCCATTCGTGATTATAACTTGTAAATATAGAGAAGTTGTAATCAACACATGCAATTAAAAATCCATTACTTTGCATTCAATGTTTAATTGCAAATGATGATTTGCCATGACGTCAACATATTTCATCTAAATGATGTATATAGTCGACATATATGGTTTCATCCATTCAACATTCGTATGCAATTTGCAACTAATCAACATTTTTACAATTAAAATATAATCCATTCACATATTGTCACCTAGTGTAATCAAAATTCGCCAACTGGTATTATCAAAATATATCACAATGCGTTTTTTTTAATTAATTTTTTTATTTATGTAGATAGGTAAGTATGTAGGTGGGTAATAGGTATGTAAATAGTTATACAAGTAAATAGGTAGGTAATTAAATAAACACATTGGTAGGTAAGTAAGGAGATTTTTCAATTTAATTTAATATTAATTAGCTTTTAAGGTAAAGCCTCTTTATTAGCTCATCCCAAATGACATGTTATTTTTAATGTTGTTTGTGTGTTTTCAATGGTTTAAATGCACTTTTTATATAGTATACAAAATTGAACTGGAGGACAAAAAATGGGATAAATTTTATAATCACAACTTAATTGTAAACTAATTGCAACTAGAAAAATGTATCTAACATCTTTTGAATGTTACAAACTATATAAGTAGATGTGAACAATAAATTTTATAATACCAATTAAAATAATATCCTCTTTAAACTAAAAAAATTTACTTACCTACCTACTTAAAACCTATTTTATTAACTATCTACCTACTTAGTTAACATACATACTCTACTACATACTAATTAAATCAACCTATTAGTTAAAGTATGCAATGTCACACTTCGATTAGGTCCACATGACATTTATGTTCAGATCTATGTTAAACCTTGGTTAAACATTGACTAAATTAAATTTGGCCAAAGGTTGCATAAACATTGGTTAAAATCAAATTTAATTAAACCTTGGATAAATTAAAATTTTGGTTGAATATTGATTAAACATTGGTTAAACCTTGGCTAAATCAAAATTTGGCTAACATTGGTTAAATTAAAAGTTTGATAAACCTTGGCAAAACATAAGATAATGGAAAAGTTGGTTAAACTTTTGCAAATTTAAAATATAACAAATTTTGTGTTTGTTTAAACCTTGGTGAAATAGAATTCATTCAATAGTTTTTTTAAATTTAAAATTATTACTATGATATTATTATTAAAATTATTTAGCTTCTATTAATAATAGTTATTGCCTATTAAATATAATATATAATAAACAATTAATAATCTTGTTTTTTTATGCATTGAATTTGCTTATTGAATAATTAACCTAAGTTGACTACCTACCTTTGTACCTATTTATTTAACTATTTTCTTAACCTACTTAACCCACCCACAATATAGGAAAAATGTACATTCGACATACTCTAAATACATACCTTATAAATATACCATAATATATTTCAAAACATTGTAGTGTACATCAAAAGTATAGGCACACCACATAAAGGTAACTGAGTTGCAATTAATTTTATATAGAAACCTCTTTCTAGATGAAAAGGTTTAAAAAATAGTTAGCATTGAAAGATGGAAATTTTATAATTGTAATTTAGTTGCACCGTTGTGTAATAATAACAATAGATTGAAAAGAATGGCAACTAGTTATAAAAATGACAAAACATGACTATAAATGATAATTAATCACATATAGTTGCAATTGAATGGTTGCATAATACAATAATTTTTTTAGTTGCACCAAGCTAGTTAATAGCCTTAAAGAAAAATCATCAAAGGGAATTAGATTAAAGCTAACCACACAAAAATGTTTTACAGGTTCAAAGACTAAAAGGTAATGGAGGTTTGATTTTCTAAAATGGATAATTACAAACACATGATGAAAGTCAACCATGACATTGTGGCGGAATTACTGCAAACTTACTTGGAAGGTTATGCACAAATATGGTATTGGAAAACGTTAAACAAGAAGTGGGAAAATGCATGGCTACTTGTGAAAAGAGGTCTTGAGGAGCGAATCGAAGTAATTCATAAAATTTTTAACTACCTTCCAAGGTGCATATTGCAAGACCTTGTAAATGGGAATAATGATAACTTGTGGCAATATGTGAAAGCATACACCGAGTTCATGTTGAAATTGGGGAAATTGGAACCCAAGGTAAGGGAAATTTCAATGTCCTTTTCAAAGGAAAACTTATTAAACATGAATTTTTATGTTTGTTAAACACAAGGGTCTCCCACTCAATCATAATTCAAAAAGGTACCAACTAAATGGAACTACAATTGGAAGAGTTCAAACTACCCATTGAAGTGTATTTTGCATATTGGATCTCCCATCCAACCACGTTGTGGGTAGAAATTGAGGAAATCATTTCCATTTTATTCCAAATAACATACAAAAACAAAAGGTGCAACTTATTCAAAAACTAAACATTCTAATTTACTTAAATGTAAATAGGGTGTTTATAATTCATTATGAGAATATATTTTAAATATATTTTAAAATATATAAAATGGGTGCGGGTGCAACTAGTATAACACGAGCCACATTCACCTGCTTTTTTATTGCTTTTGTGACTGCTTTTGGGGAAATATTCAATAAATATTCTTGGAATATTCTTGAAAAAGTCTTCAAAGAAGTCTTTTAATTTTTTTTTAAATCGTACTATTTTATTAAATTTCATGTTAAAATTTTGACAAAAAATGCTATTCTCATAAAAATTGAAATACAATTACAAGTCCTTTAATTGTTTAAAAATAAATGTTATAGTGCTTGATGAATGTTTTTGTTATTTTTTATTCATTGGATTAATTTCAAATTAATTCACATGTTTCCATGATATATTAAAAATACAACGATATATATAAACAAATCTTATAATTTCAACATCAAAATAAATTACGATTTAAAAGGAATTGTTACACTTGCTATGGTATGTGTTATTGTGACTACAACCAAATATACTTTAAATATACCATTATTTCATAGCATATTCCAAATAATATTTTGATCAGAGGTTTTATTTAAATGTACAAAAAATGATTTTCACATGTAGGGTATGAAATTTATTTGTTTAATTAGCAAATTAGAAAGGGAATGTCACTACTAAAAAAATTGGTTTTTCAAACAAGTCAAGCTGAGTAATTGGTATTTTTTTACTAATGAACATGTCCATTTTGATTAAAGTCCCAAAACATTTTTTTTTACCAATCAATTTGATTATAGTGAGTTATTTGACTAATACATTTAATCAAATTAAACAATTATAGTCAAAATGAATAATGTATATATAATCAAATTGAACATAAAAATTTGACATCATTAATGAAACTAACCAATTTTCTCTAGTCAAATGGGACATTTTATGCCTATTACATACTTACATCCTACCTCCCATTTACAATCTTACAACCTACTTACCAACCCACCCACTTACTTAAATGTATTACCTATCTACCAACACACACACACCTAAATGTAATATTTACTTACCAACCCACCCACTTACTTAAATGTATTACCTATCTACCAACTCGCACACCTAAATGTAATACCTACCCACCTATTTATTTGCCTATCCACCCACCTATAACCTATTTACATATTACCTACCTACCTACTAATTCACCCATCCACCCACCTATCTAAATGTACTACCCACCTACCTATCCACCCACCTATAACCTACCTACATATAATTACCTACATACCTACCTACCCACCCGCCTACTTAAAGCCACTCCCTACTTACCTACCCACCCACTTACTTATCTATTTACTTACATGCCCACCCATCTATTTCCTACAATCTACCTACCTTCATACCTCATAGTCTTGTAGTGATGTGTTGAAATAAACATCTAAAATAAAAAATTTGACAAAAATCAAACATTTTTTCATGGTGTGGTCCATTGGTTAAGGACTTGATTTATCATTGGGGAGGTCAAGGGTTTAATTCCTAACATTATAACCTATGTACATGCTTAATGGGCCAAGGTAAGTAAGGTAGGTTAAATAAAATATATTATGTTAAGTTAAGGTAGGTCAAATATGATAGGGTGGGGTAGACTACCACCTACCTACCTGCCACGATCTATTTTTTTGATACAAGCATAAATTTGACAAGTCAAATGGTCTATATTTTGCTAGTAAAAAAACCACCCTAGTTATAATGGACATGCCAAAATCAACTTGTCCAAAATGATGAAATGGTATTTTTGACCCTTGTTCAATTTGGGTATTTTTAAACTATATTTGCCAATCAAAAACACCAAATTTTCTAGTAGTGGGTGAATTTGATAATGTTTATTTTGGAAAATGTAAAGTGCATTTTGGGGGTGGATTTCAAAACTAAGAATAACATGTTCATAAAAAGGCACAATAGGCTAGTTAGGATTCCATTAAAACATGCGTTAGTTTGTGTGAAGCATATGTCAAAGTGCTTAGTGTGGGCGAGGTGGTAATCCATTTGATGTTGGGCCAAGCTTGGAAAAAGGAATACTTGGAAAGGTGTGGCATGTTATGTGTGATGCAGGTTCTGGTTGGGGCTAAACCTCAAAAAGATCCAACTTTGTGACTTTTTTCGAATGTGTTAGACAAGTGTTGTGAAAATTTATAAATTTTTGAATAATTTCCAAATGAATTGCCCTAAGGAGAAGTGAACCATGCAATCAAGGTGATTGCCTCCAACAAAGGCACTTAATATTATATTGGATGAGTGACAAGGAGTTGAAGGTTCAATTCAAATAACTCGCAAAAAGATACATCAAGCTAAACAAGTTACCTTACTTAACGTTCATTTTTCTTATTCACAAAAAGGATGGAATGTTTAGAATGTGTGTGGATTATAGGGCTTTTAATGATGTGACCATGAAAAAAATATATAATTTTTCTCAAATTGATGATTTTTTTAATAATCAACTTTCAAGTGCCAAAATGTTTAGTAGGATTGACCTATGTTTAGGGTATTACCAAATTTGAATTATAAAAGGAGATGAAAAAAATATTGTTTATCACACAAGGTCTGACTATTAGGTGAAAGTCCTTTAAGGTGGACCACTCCAAACAAAAAAAAACCTACTCTTTAACAAAGGTTTTTTTCCCCTATATTTTGAGCCCTATCAATATTAATGAATCAAAAAATGTCAAATATTTACAATACAATATCTTAACCATCATAATTCTAAATTCCATCAATATCAATGAATTTGTGTCCCATATATGATAAAATAAAACTAGGTAAAGGAACACACAAAAATGACATTGTGATAAAATTTTGGTACATTGAAAGAAATGGACCTTTGTATGAATTTGTGGTGATGCTTTTTGGATTTACCAATATTCTACACCCTCGTGAACAATATTTTCTAGGAATGACTCAATAATGCTGTGGTCATCTACATAGATGACATTTTGACATATATTAAAACAATGGAAAAAATGTGGAACCCCTTATAAAGGTGTTCCTAAAATTAAGGGAACATAAGTTGTGTACCAAGTTTGAAAAATGTAATTTGGTGTAAAAGAGGTAAATTTTTTTGGACATAAAATCATTTGGGAAGGTTTATAACTAGATGATTGCAAAGTAAATGTAATTTTGAATTAGGAACCACCTAGATCAATGTTGGCCTTGTGATCATTCATGGGGTTCATGTAATATTTTTTGTTTTTTTAGAAGGGATATTAAAATGACATTTGAATATTATAAGAAAATTTTCAACATGATATACAACATTATGAATATGCACTAGTTAAATTAAATCAAGTTCTCCAAATCCAAATTTAATGTTTTTGCTTAAGATATAACCTCTTTTGAAATAGAAAGCACATTTGAACTTTGGTGCCCTAGGATTAAAACATCTTGACCCACACCATCAAATTTCAATTTTCAAATATGATGTCAAGGAATTTTGTAATGTGGAGCACTTCATTTTTATGGGGGGTTGTATTGGTGAAGCATTGGAAATAAAGGCTATAATTTATCATCATTACATCAAAAGTTGACTAGACCTACATGATGACCATGGAAGTTTTGGACATGTCAAGATCATGCAATTTCATTGAGATTCCATCTTTAGATTTTGAGGACAAAATTAGGATTAAGTTGTTGTCACAAAGAGTCTTGTATTTTAGGTTGCCCAATCAATGCCACAAATGTACATGTAGTTTGGCCAAACATATATCATAGAGCTTCCATGCCTATTGGAAGTCAAAACATTTCACCAAGTAACCAAGTCGGAGGTAGAATTATGGTGTCAAAACACCTCAAAGTCCTTGTAGTATTTTAACAAGTTTTTGTTGAGCCTTCAAATCCCATTGTAATATCTTAATGAATAGTTGTCAAGCCTTCGACATAATTGTTTTTATTTTTTCATCTTAAGGATTTAACTTGTAATTGAAATATCAATTTTTATAACTTTTTTTTGGGCTAATGAAACCATGGAACAAGTGGAAACCATTGCTCAAAACTTGGCATTGTTGTTCGTAGATTTTGAAAACATGTTTGATAAGATGATTTGGGTTTCCTATTTTTAGAACTCATGACTTTCAATTTGAATGACACTTGGGTGAAATGGGTTTCCACTTTCCATTTACGTTTACCCATTTCTTCTATGAATGCAAATGGTGAGTTGGGCGATTCATTTCATATTTCATATGTTGACATCATGACATTGTTTTAGAAGGTTTTGTCTCAAATTTAGGGCGACCTAAATGTAATATAACCATCTTTGGTAAGGTAGTTGGCATTAAAATTAATTGGTCCAAATTTGAAATGTTATTTGGGCTTTTACAACATTTATAATCATGAATTGGAAAAGTGAAGGTGAATTGAAATGGATTTTCAAAGTTCAAGATGTAAGGTACTTGGGCATATTAATGGGCTTCAAATTGCCTAGGATTACAAATGAAATGTTACTTGTCATGACATTAACCTTAGGCTTGTGGCCAAAGTTAAGTTGTAAAAAGGGGAATGGGCCAAAAAAGCTTGTTTTGGGATTCAAATGCATTTTCACAAATGTGGAAAAGTGCAAAAAATGAGTCCTAACATCCTCAAGTGGATTTTCACTTTGGGAGTTAAAGCCTTGTGAGTGTTTTGATTTTTTGAAGCAAAAATATAGACTTAAAACCTTGTCCAAATTGGGCCTTTTTAGATTGTTGTAATTTGTTTGATGTATAGATGTCAAAAGTGGGTTCACATTCTCCATTAAGAAACCAATAATTCAAATTATGGTTTAAAGAATGATTAGTAAAATTGATAGTTTGATTTTCAATGACAAAATTCAAAAAAATGGGTCTAATGACCTTTGAATTTAGCTTGCAATGTGAGGTTGGAATTTTAAAAAACAAGGTTATAACTTTTTCAATTGAAGTTAGTATGTAGGAGTTATGAACTTGCAAAGGTATGGGATCCAGAATTTGTCAAAATTCACAATTTGGAGTTCCAAAAAAATTCATCATTTTGATATAACCCTTGTTGACAATTATAGAATATACTATAGGGAAAAGAATAGTGATTCCTTCCAAGATCGGGCCATGGTTAATTTTGTGAAAATTTGTTGTTTATGGTTTGTCTCTACACAATTTTGGCTCCAACTTGCATTAATCAATTTTTTTTGTTTGGGCATGATAACTTCATTTTGAATTCACATTTGTGACCTCATTTAATCCCATTTTGGAGCTCTCAATATCTTTTTATTTGAGACATAAGGGTGAATGCAAGCTAGAGTGGTTCACTTTTTGTGTCATGTTGTATTTTTTTGCAAGGTGTAGTTAATTAACATGCCATTAACATGCCATAAAACTATTTATATGTACAATTGAGACTTGGTTTAAGATTTTCAACTTCAATAATAAACTTTTTATATAATTTTTGCACAATAAATGTGCACTTGTTATGTAGTAATGGACTTTTGAAGTGAAAACATATGTATTGTCTCGACCATCTACACTTCTTATACAAATGAAATTTTCAATATCATTTTTTGAAAATATATCTTACAGGGACTTAATACTTGATAGATGAGAAAAAAAAAAAAAAGATTTAAAAACTTTATCAAAAAAGATTTAACCAAAATATAGTTATGGACTTTTAAATGACCAAAATTTGGACCTTATTTGCAAAAGTCTTTACATGGGTCATTTTTTGTTGGATTGATGATTGTTTCCTTGTAAAATGTATGTCAAAAAGATGTCTAATTGAGTATATTTTCATATGAATTTAATTAGCTCATTAATCAACCCATAGTCCCCCATTTATGTTAATTCGACATCAAAAAATTAACTTAAAAAACTATATATATCTATCGAAAATGAGCCACTTAGAACCTTGCATCTACCCATAAGGGATGCATCTTAAGTTTGAATTTCATTACAAGATTTAGAATTGGTTTTTAAAAAGTTGCAATACCACTTGACAAACCTAAAAATGTGTCATTATTATAAACAATTAATTCAAAACTCATTACTTATTCAGCAAATGTGTTATTTTAAAAAGGTGTTAGTTGTGAACCAATGTTTTTGGTAATAGTTTGGTTCATGACAAATTGTTGAAACCCTACATCCAACATGTGCATTCAATTAAGGGGATTCATTTGCAATTTCATAGAGGGAAATTGCAACAAGAGGGTGAAGACAAAATTAAAGTGGGACACAATAATCCTACCTCAAGGCCTTGGCTAGCTTGGAGTCTTGGACACATAAGATCAAGCAATCTTGGGTACTATTGACTAGAAGGATACCTCTTGATGAAGAACCTTGAAAAAGTTTAAGCAACTGAAGGATGAATATCACATAACCTTTATTTCCTATGATTCAAGAAGTGTTTTATCAAATTCAATGCACATCAATTTAGAACTAAAATTCTAAGTTCTACTTGAATTTATATTATCCATGTCAGCATAACCTTCTAGGAGATCAACTAAAGACTTGGCTCAATACATATCTCTTAGTACTCAAGCTAAACTTGTCAAAACTATTTGTTATGACTCAATTGCATCATGACATATTTGAGAAAAATGGGGACCCCATTATGTCGACCTTTTTTTCTTCCCAACTCTTTCATGAACTTCCTTGAGGAAAAGTGGTTTCATTTTCTCCCTCTTCATATAGGGTTCATTTTCTAAAAACAAAACAAGCTCCACTACAAGGCTTTGTAAAGAAT
>Ga0209208_10006169_pt1 | contig 16528 bp, 23 predicted proteins | sample S1TSphfallax_3_FD_187694 | JGI IMG/M metagenome (GOLD analysis project Ga0209208, IMG submission 187694) | Host-associated microbial communities from peat moss isolated from Minnesota, USA - S1T2_Fd - Sphagnum fallax MG (SPAdes) (version 2) | ecosystem: Host-associated > Plants > Peat moss >...
TTTTTTGTTTTTTTGGGTAGGTTTTAATTTTTTTGAATCTCACCCTATTTATAATCAAACTCAGAGTTCTAGTGTTGTTTTCCTTACTTTATAGATTATTTTATTATATACTTTAATGACCATATCTTCTTGCAAAGTCATATTAGGTAATTAGTTGTGGGTGTATATTTTGATGATGATGATGATTTTTATTTATTTTTTTTAAATTTATTTTTTTGTTTTGTTTTTGCAATGGGCCATTTAGTTGGCTTATCATAAAGACATTATGAAATTTCCCATCCTCAAGTAAAAATCACATTTTTTAATTATTTTATATTTACCTTGTTTTACATAGGCATCTAAAATCACATATATATATACACACATACACACATTTACACTTTTTTATATGACTGTGTAAAATTATATAAATGTATTTATTTTTATACATACACTTACACTCTTTTTACACAACATAAAATAATTTTATATAATTTTACATTTACATGTTTTGTATTTTACACTTACACTTACATGACTATAAATGAATATTATACACGTACACACACAACACTCGTCTAAACCAAACATATTCACACCCAAACTTGGCTATTAAAAATACATTTTGTTAATACTTTTTATTAATTAATTTTTTTTTACCATGAGTTCTAGTTTCTAAAAGTATTTCACAATTAGAGGATTGTTGGTTTTCAGCTTTAAAAAAAGAAAAAAGAAAAAAAGAATTGCCATATAATTCATGAAGGAAGGGGCCATTTTTTGGGGTGGTTTGTGATGTTTTTGGAGCAAAAATGACAATTGATGAACCATTTCTCAATTGCTCTTCACATTTTTTTAACCTTCCAGGTTATATAGTAAGGTTATCGGGTAAAGTCACCACCCTCTCTTTCACCCCCCCCTATACTATACCCTCTTTCAATGGTATCCACAAAGTAAAGAAATTTTTATTAAATCTCAATCTGAAAGGCTGAGTTAGTTTCAGCATTTAACGCACAAGAAGGTTTGCGAGTATAGTTATAGTCGTTATACAAGTAGGAACAGTGAAAATATACGTAGCAACAGTGGAAGTGCTCAGGAAAAAAAAAGGAAAGACAGGATGAAACTCAGTTTACCACCAAAATTGGGGGAAAAACTAGTTTGGGTCCCAGTTATTTCCTTTTGTAAAACCAAGTTTAAAGAAACCGGGGGACTTCACAGTGGCCGAAGGTCACGGGCACCCACTAGTATATATATATATACACACTATGCGCTATATATTGAGGTGGGGTGGAGGAGGGACAGGGGGGTGGGCAGGTTTGGGCAAGGAACAGGGCAGGGGCAGCTAAAGTTGAAAAAGAAATGCAGGTACAAGGTAATAAATTGCCAAGCTTGCAGAAACCCTAATCTGTTGGAAGCCAAAAATTTCCACTTTCTTTGCTTTCTCTGCACAACTCTCTCTCTCTCACGTTGGAAGCGTCGAGTGCTCGCTTGCGCAGCAGCTATGCGGCACCGGGATTGATACTCTTCTTTTTCTTCTTCTGTTACAGCACTTGTAGTCTCGTGTACCCATCCAGCATTGTGCTCGCTTCTTCTTCTTTTAGCTTCTGCATCTGCATGGTTCCGCTTCTCTTTTGTTCTGCATAATTGTAGCTTTTACGTGGCCGGCTATACAACAGCGTCGTTGGGTTGGTGTTGGCGACTGCGAAAAGGAACAGAAGCAGCAGCAGGACGATGACGACGATTTGTTGGAGAATGGGTCGGTGGGAATCGGCGGATGAGGAAGAAGAGGAGGAGAAGGAGGCTTGAGAGATTTTTGTCTACCCATGGCGCACCAAACGTCTCGTCTTCATCGTCTCCTTACACTTCTTGATAGTATCCCTTCATACTTCTCCATCATGTGGTTTTGTTTTTGGTTTGATTTTCCGTCTCTTCTTTGGGTGGGTGTGGGTATGGGGGAAAAGGGGGGCGTGTGGGTGATGAGCTTTGTTGCTTTATTGTACCCGTTCTGAACTTCTAGGGTTATCTTTTCTGTTTTGGACAAGTGGGTTGGTTTGATATTTTGAAAATTGTGACCTCCTCAAATGTTTTGGTTTTCTGAACGAGAGAGAGAGAGAGAGAGAGAGAGAGAGAGAGAGAGAGAGAACCAATGAATGAAGGAAGGAATGAAGAAAGCCCTAGGGTTCCATAGAGTGAGCAAAGGGACATTGCAAATAGATAGTGTGACATGTAACCCTTGACTCCGAGGAAAAGCTGGATCGACTCCTGGCACGAGGAAGACAGCAGCCCGGCAAATTGGTGAGCTAGCCAAGCTACATCGTGGGGAGCTTCGTCCCCTTCTGCGACGGGTATAGTTTGTTTACAAAACCCAGAGTGGCCTTAAATTGCTGGTCTCTTTTTTTTCGCCTTTTTTAGGGTTTCAGCTGAAACTAAATTGATCCAAGAGGATAATGCACATCTTCAATGTAGGAGCTGATTATGGGTTGTGGAGCCTTACTGGTTGCGGAAATGACAATGATGACCTATTAGTAGAGCCTGGTTTGTTGGGAATAGGTAAGGCAATTTTTGCGCAGCAAGAGCTGGGATACAAGGGTGGCAGCTGCACAGGCCATAGGTGCAATTGCAGAGAATGTGCCACATGTGACAGTGAGGGAGGTTTTGGCCAAAGCAGAGGCAGCACTTGCTAAAGATGGTGTACCCACAAGTCTCTTGGAGGCTCTTGTCACCAGTCAAGAAGCAGAAAGTGAATCTAGCACATCTCTGGCCTTTCATAGGTATGTATACAATCTGATTGTTGTTCCCTGACATTGATTTGTCATGAGATTTAGGCTAAATCAGGGTTGTGCTATAAGCTTTGTTTTGCTGCCAACAGCAGTTTCATCAGGCCATCATCATACATCTGTCCTTGGAAGATGGAGGCAGATAGAAGATTGCAGGTCCTTCAGGGGCACACATCCCCATAATGTCCAGCTTGTATCACATTACCCATGTCATTGTGCTGTGGGAACGACTGTTTTTATGGGGGAAGATCTCAACACACACCACATCACCATTGGCAGGATTGGAGTGCTACCTGGGAAATTAGGGTTATGGTTCTTTTTTGCCATGTGAAGCTATGCCAAAGAGTCAGAATGGGGGGATGAATGGCAGGATCCCACCTGGTCAGTGTGTGAAGTGCACCTCGTTCATAATCATAAGGACATGAAAATTTGACAGGAGTTAGGGATTGGATGCAGCTTTGACATGCAGAGGGTCCTGGGATTTGGAGCACAGTTGTTGTCTTCTGGAGGCCAGGTTTTTGTCAAACTGCATTATCCTGAGACTGTGAATTGTGGGGAGCAAACTCTTTTTTTGTCATACTCAAAATCTGTCTTCTCAGGCTGTTAATGCTGAAGGCAATTTTGATGATTGTGCAGGAGTATGACGTGGGAGTTGACAACACTAAAACGCCTGCTGAACGCTTGGCTCGTCAAAAACAGAATCTGCGTCGCCGCTTGGGTAATTTTTTTCCCATTGTTTATAAAACTTCTTTCTTTGAAAGACTCTTCCAGTATCTATGTGACCCTGTAGTGAACTGATGTCAGGAGTTTGGAAGTGTTAGGTCAATGGATTGTAGTCTCCTTTGTTTCACCTGTTAGAACTAGCTCTATTGAATAGGTCTCTTGGTTGGACTAATCTGTCATTAGTCAGTCAGTAAAGTTACCTTAGTTTCAAAAACCTTTGTTGCACTTGGTGAAGGATGAGAAACCCAGTTGCAATGGGTGCAGGATTGGACGGATGTGAACAGTTCATGGATGTGAATGACATGATTCGAGATGAAGATTTGTTGAGTCATCGAGCAATGATCAGTGGTGGGGAAGCACTAACCCGGGACTACTTTTCACAGCCCGAAGCAGTGAAGCAGGAAGTGCAGGAATTGATGGCCAATATGATTCCTGGAGGGCCTCTTTCCAGAACTCTCAGTGCAAGAGAACGGAATATGCTGAAGCGCAAGGCTAAGGTTGTGGTGAAAGATGGAGTTAAAGAGTGGGGAGAGGAAGAGGAGGTTGAGGAACCTTCTTCTAAGCGACCCAAACCTGTTAAGTCTGTAATCACAGAGCAACCGGGAGAGAATAAGGTGCTGCTAAGCCAAAACCCATTTGATATTCAAACTCTTGCTTAACGAGTTTGTTTCATTTAGACATGTGCATAGTTTGAGCTATGGTTTGGTCTAGTTTTGTCTGCACAAGATATAGTCTCTTTCCTCCATTTGCTTGAAACACTAGATGAAGGTAGGCTTGCTGTGATCTCTTGGTTGCATGTGAATGCTTTCGACTCAGGTGCTTCTCAGTCCTGACAATATTTGTTGTGTTTAAACTATAAGACCTTTGCACGATCTATGTTAAACTATACATATATACAAGAAGTGAATTGTCAACCCCTAGTGAATTCCTACCATATTTGTGCAGGTTGTAGTAGATGTGGCATTAGATGATGACAATGAAGAGATGGATGGTGATGGGGAGTGGCCCTTTGCTCCATTCGTGGAGCTTCTTATCCACGATATGTTTGATCCAGGTTATCTTTCTTCCTCCCTTGTGATGAATCTCTCCAATTCCTGGTGGTCTTTTTTATGAAAATAACTCCCAGAAACCATCTGTTTTGCAGTTTGGGAGATTCGACATGGAAGCATGATGGCATTGCGGGAAATACTAAGCAACCAAGCAGCGTCAGCTGCTGTTGTGGCCCCTACCATGGATTTTCATGCAACTAACCCAATTGTGATAGATTCTCATGCAACTAACTCAATTGCAGTTGATTCTCATGCAACTAACTCAATTGCAGTTGATTCTCATGCAACTAACTCAAATGCAATTGATTCTCATGCAACTAACTCAATTGCAATTGATTCTCATGCAACTAACTCAATTGCAGTTGCTCACAAGGATGAGACCTCACTACCTGAGGCTCAAAAGGAAAGAATCATTGATCTAAATCTAGATTGTCAGTTGGAGGAAGAGAATGGAGATTCCAAAAAGGGAAAAACAGACCATGACAGTCACAAGTGGACTGGACTTCCAGAGATTTCAAATGCCAAGCTTGGCTGGATGAAATCTGATCTTCCTTTGGTGAAGACAGAATTGAGTTTAGGCTCAGTAGGTGCTGAGGTGAAATTTGGCATGGTGAAGCCTGAGTTAGAAGCAGGCAATGTAAAGCCAGATTTGGAGTTAGGTCTGTTGAAACCCAGTTGGGAATTTGGGCTTGTAAAGCCTGATTGGGATTTGGGTCCTGTGAAGCCAGAGTTGGAGCTTGATCTGAACATGTCAGTTAAAGAGGAGGTAGTTCTGGGAAAAGAAAGGAAGTTAGGTTATGATGGGATCCTCTCCAATGAACTTTTGCTACATCAAGAACAGGATACTTCAAAGCAAAGTGACGAGCTGAAGGTTGTTGTCACTGCAAAGAAAGCTTGGACTGCCAATCTGGAGTTTCTGCAAGACTGCATCATTCGCCTCCTCTGTGTGTTCGCTCTGGATCGGTAAGGTGCTTATGCAGTAAGGACATGATGTTTATGTAAACATCACAATGGACTTGCAATTGTAACTCAGCTGATCTAACATGATGGATTTGACTTCCTCCAAGAAAGCACTTATTTGCATTAGTGCTTACTGTGCTCCCTGAGGGAACATAGATGGATGCAACATGCTGTAGGTCCTGTCCTTGGGGTTGAGGGGTTCTCTGGAAAGTCATTTATAAGTGTGCATCACAAACATACATAGTCCTTTTGTATAGAGGGTGGATGTTGCATAATTTCTTTGCTTGTGAAGACCTTTGAGTTGTCTTTATCCTACAGGTTTGGAGATTATGTGTCAGACCAGGTAGTGGCACCTGTTCGTGAAACTTGTGCACAAGCCATGGGAGCTGCAGTGAAGCAGATGCCACCTCGCTTTGTACATGAAACTCTCAGTGTGTTGCTTCAAATGCAGGTAAGTTGCCATTGCTATTTGAATCCTACAAATTGTTGATCAGAAAGTTTGATTCTTGCCTTCATGTGCCCCCCAGTTTCAAACAAAAGTGGGTGCTGGTATAAGTTGTGTTGCAGAGTCGTCCAGAGTGGGAGGTGCGACATGGCAGCTTGTTGGGCATCAAATACCTTGTTGCTGTTCGCCAGGTATCTTAATTTGACCTGGACTTGCTGCCTGTGTTCTCATGTGATCAATATGCCTTTTCTCCCTCCCTCTTTGGTATTCAATTGACATGTCTTCACATATGGGGATGGGATAGGCTATGAGGTTTGACACCCAGTAGAAATTTTCTGACAGGATATCTGCACAGACTTCCCTCATCTAAGATAACAGAAGGATTCATGGTCTTGATATTGACATTTATTACAATGTCAGCTGTTGTTCCATATGTGTAATCCAAAGTTTTTGCTGAATTTCCATTTGAATATCTTTGGTGTAACAGGAGATGTTGCAGGAGCTGCTGCCTAGGGTGCTGCCAGCATGTATGGCAGGCCTGGAGGATGCAGATGATGATGTGCGGGCTGTTGCAGCTGAGGCTTTAACTCCAGCTGCTTCAGCCATTGTGACATCTGCTGGCCATGCAGTCAACACCATCCTATTGTCATTATGGGATATTTTACTTGACTTGGATGATCTCAGTCCTTCCACGAGTAGGTGTGTATCTGTGTTATGGAACGCTTTGATTTGTGGTGCTTTCCTGTTAAAAATGGGGGATGTGACTGAATGATGGGTGCTTTTGTGTTCTGACATTGGGAACTTGGGTTGTCTCTGGGGCAGTGTAATGCACTTGTTAGCAGAACTGTACTCACAGCCAGCAGTGGTGTCCAAAGCTGTGATGGAAAAGCCACCCTTGCTGGACCTCAATGAGATAATGGATTTGGATGACCCATCAGGCTCTAACACCATGAGTGGTGGCACTGAGGATGATCCTTTCTTGCTGTCCACTCTTGCACCCCGCTTGTGGCCTTTCATGCGCCACAATATTTGCTCTGTACGCCTTGCTGCTATTAGTACCCTGGTATAACAGCCCTTCCCACCTTATGCAATCTGATCTCTTCTGCATGGCATATTACTCATCTCATGAAACCTACTTTTGCTCTTAAAATGCAAAAGGATGGGGAGAGAATACGTAGGTTAACCATTCTCATGCTTGTTTGAGCCTTACCACTCATTGGGCAGGAAAAAAAGTGCAAGGTTCTCTTGATCTGTTGTCAAGTATCTGTGACTTGCTTAGAGCTAATGCTGGGCTATGCAGGAGCGACTTCTTGAGTCAGGGGATCATAGAGCAACTGGCACTGCTGGGAGTTCTTGGGCTGTGCCTATATTGGGCGATGCCCTACGTATAGTATTTCAGAACCTGCTTCTGGAATCTAATGAGCTCATCCTTCAGTCTTCTGAACGTGTGTGGCGCTTGTTACTCCAGGTTTGGAACGTTCTTGAGTTTTAGTGCTGTGGTTTGAGCTGCAGTTGATTGACAAACCTGCATGTGAACTTTCTCTTCACTAGTTTGCTATGAATTAGCTGGTTTATCAAAGGTAAGTATACACTGGGAGCATTCTTTGGATTTGAGAATGGGGTTGTGCATGTTTTGTGAGGGACAGTGTCCACAGGCAGATTTGGCAGAAGCAGTCCAGTTGTATTTCTCATCCTGGTTGAAGCTAGCAAGCACACCAGCAGGAGCGCCTCTAGAGACCTCCAGAATGTTTTCTCCCACCTCGTTGCCCAGGAAGAGTCAGGTCAAAGCCATGGCCAAGATGAAAGCTGCCAGAGGGGGAGGGACCTTGAGCACTGCAGAATCAAGCTGCCAAGTTCCGCCAAGGCCCAACAAATTCCGTGAGCAGTCTGTTGTTGTAGTTGGAGCTGATGGTGAAAAATCAGTAGTGCTAATGCGTGTTGCGACTGCAAATGCTCTTGGCATATTGGCAGCAAATATGCCATCCACTGTTTTTGCCTCTTTGGTGGATTCGCTTGCAGAGTTGCTGTCTTCTTCACTAGGTACCCAGCGTCAGGTGAAGTTCATGTCTTCTTTCTTGTGTATCATGGAAACTGTTGCCAGAGTACTGGATTTTGTCTGCCTGTAAAAAACTCCCGAGCTAGACCAGTTTTGTATGCTGACTATGTTCATTGTCCAGGTAGCATCTATGGTGGTTGTGTCCTGGTTCAAAGAGTTCAGACTATTGCCAGGCAAGGCAAACATTCCAGAAGCAGTGGCTGCAGCTCAACCAATAATGGGCCGTCTGCTAGAGCTTTTAGCATGTGGGGATGCAGGATCCCCAACACCAGGGTCCAATCTGCCATATGCAGAGCTTCTCCGGATGTTTGCTAAAATGCGCACTGAAGCTAGTGCTCTCATCAAGCATGCCGAAACCATGGGTTCCTTTAAGGCCTCATTCCTTGCAGGGTTACCAGCAACTACAGCCATGAGTGCTGAAGCTGCAGTTGAGTTGGCAACAAAGCTGGTGCAACCACCAAATGATGCACATGATGGTGAGACTGATGGCAAGTCTAATGCAATTTATGATGCCATGGAATCTGCCCGTCAACAGCTGCTTGCTACTGCTGGGTACCTTCTGGTTGTACAGGTCTGTAATAACATAGCTGTCTCTTATGGGTTTGTTTTGTCTATTGTGTTTCTTTCTGCCAAGTTCTTCAGCTTTCATAGTTGTGTGCTTCATTCGTCTCTTTCCTGACTCCATGTTTCTACATTTGGTCATATCCTGAAAATTTGTACTGCAGGGCAACTTACATATGAGTGTGCTGGCATCACTTGCGGGTGCTGTTGTGTGGATGGCGGAACTCCCTATAAAGCTCAACCCTGTGATTCAGCCATTAATGGCAGCCATCAAGCGTGAGCAGGTCAGAGAGAAGCATGTGTAAAAAGTAGGGTGGTGTTCAGAAACATCCAGTACCAAAAGAATCAATTATCCTCTGTTGTGTGAGCTGCTACAAGTATTTTCTCTTTGATATGTCATAAGCAAAGCGTATTCTGCATTTTCTGAAGGGTTCTGTGGTGGCAAGGACTTCCATCTATTGGCTGACTAGTGCTGATGATAGTTGGTGTTGGTGATGTATTACAGCCTCCAACTGATATGAGCATTGATGGAAAATTGCAGGAAGAGGCATTACAGCAACCAGCAGCTGAGGCGCTAGCAGAAGTCATAGTGCAATGTGTGGGACGCAAACCTAGTCCAAATGAGAAGCTCATAAAAAACCTTTGTGCACTGACATGTGCGGATCCAGTAGAGACCCCAAAAGCTACAGAGGCAAATGCAGCAACAGTGAACATTGAAGACATTGAAGCAACCCCAGTTGGAAAAGTTGGTAAAAACATGAAATTGCAGCTCTTGTCAGCCAGCGAGGAGAGGTCGAGGCTGGAAGGGGCAATAACACGGCGTGGGGCAGAGTTCAGCTTGAAGTCACTATGCGAGAAATTTGGAGACACATTACTAGAACAGCTTCCGAAACTGTGGGAGTGCTTGACTGAAGCTCTAGGGCAGCCTTCAGCTGTTGCAATTCCTGGTTCGCTCCCTGAATTGACAGCTGACCCCCAAGCACTCATCACCAATCTTCAGGTACAGTTTCTTCTCTCTAGTCCTTGTGCAGATGTGAACTTTCTGTGGGGTTTTTGTTTCTGTTAACACATTCACTTTGTTGCTGGAGTGATCTGTCATAGATTATTTTTCTGAACTTGTGCTTTGCTGAGGGAAGGAAGAATGTTGGATGTAGGTGCAAGAGTGTTCCTCCTAATAAGGCCTGAACAGATCAACATCATGATAACTGTAAGTGGGATTGTGCAGGTGGTGCGGTCAGTAGCACCAGTAGTGGATAAAAAACTTCACCCAAAGATGCTGTCATTATTGCCAGCCATCTTCAGCTGTGTGCGGCACGAGCATGCAGCAGTCAGATTAGTGGCTTCCCGATGTATTACTTCCATGGCACGGGTAATGACAGAACCAGTTATGGCAGAGGTTTTGAAATTAGGAGTGCCCATGCTGGGTGATATCACGTCCGTGGAAGCGAGGCAAGGGGCTGGAATGCTTGTCACTTCGCTCGTCGATGGTTTAGGTCCAGAGCTTATTGCATATGCCCCATTGCTGATAGTGCCCTTGCTTGGCTGCATGAGTGATTCCAATCTTCTTGTTCGTCAAAGTGTTACCAACAGCTTTGCTGCCCTTGTTCCCCTCCTCCCACTGGCTCGTGGTGTGCCTGCTCCGGGAGGCCTTGATGAGTGTCAGGCTTCCAAAAGTGCTGAAGATGCTCGGTTTTTGGACCAGCTCTTGGATAACAGTCAGGTTGAAGACTACAAGTTAACGGTGCCGATTAAGGCGACATTGCGCAGGTGCGAGTTTCTCAGCATTGCTATGTGTCTCTCATAGGATTGTATGACATGATCATGCATCTGCAATTCTTCATATATCTTCTCAGGGTGTTTTTGAGGGAACCAATCTCTTAGTATCATGGGTGTAGTAGACATGTGAAAATTGAGGAGAGTGAGAGATCTGTCTCCTTTTACTTCAGAAATGGTCAATTGCGTGCTGTGGTCTATCTTGAACAAGGTGATAACTCAGTCTATGTGGTGGGTTTTGAGAAGCAAGCTTGATTCTGCCTGTTCATTTACTAGGAGTCTGAATGAGGTGACAGGGGAAATTGTGTCCAGTAACAGAGATTGATCTTTGAATTGCAATCTTCGATCTTGTTCTGTTGTCTGCAACTTCAGTTGGCAGCTACTCACAAGTACCCACTTTTAATAATCTCAGTGGAAATTTCTTCTTCAACTCAGAAGCACACGGGATATGCTGAACATGTAAGTGGTATAAGATGCAGGTATCAACAGGAGGGTATAAACTGGCTGGCATTCCTGAAGCGCTTCAAGTTGCATGGAATTTTGTGTGATGATATGGGACTTGGTAAGACTCTCCAAGCATCGGCAATTCTGGCGTCCGACACAGCTGAACGATCCAAGAATACTGAGGTGGCACCTCTCCCATCCCTAGTGGTCTGCCCGCCCACTTTGGTAGGACACTGGGCATTTGAAATTGAGAAGTTCATACCTAGTGACATCTTGAATCCCTTGCAATATGCTGGATCGGTTCCTGAACGGGCCTCCTTGCGCACAAGGTTTCAGAACCACAATGTCATTGTAACATCTTATGATGTACTGAGAAAAGACGTGGACATTTTGGCTCAACAAGTGTGGAACTATTGCATTCTTGATGAAGGCCACATCATCAAGAGTGCTAAGTCAAAGATCACTCAGGCAGCTAAGCGCATCCAGGCAGATCACCGTCTTATTCTGACTGGAACACCAATTCAGAACAATGTGCTTGAACTCTGGTCTCTCTTTGACTTCCTCATGCCTGGATTTCTTGGCACCGAGCGCCAGGTACTGCACTCAAACCTGTTTGGGATTCTCTCTAGTGAGCTTTTTGTTGGAAATAGGCAGCTTGATTGCACCTTTCTTTGTCCAAGGAGTCAGTGGAAAATAGGCCCTTCACGATAGTCTCTTGTAGTGAAACAGAAACAAAGGATTTAATGGAGATTAATACTCCAAGCAAAAAATTACCTGAGCTGTTAGGACTACATTGAGAGCAGCAGCAGCATCCCTAGCAATCCACAACAGTTATCACCCTTTAGAATCAACTCATTAGAAAGTGGGTATCTAGTAAGAAAGCCTCGCCCTTTTTACAAACTCTGCTGGTTTCGAGTTTTGTAGCAAGTTTTTCTAGGGAAGCCAACTGAGGAGCCCGAGGTTTGTTACAAGGTCGGTTTATTGAAACGTGGTGCGTGGACAGTTTCAAGCCAATTATGGGAGGCCATTACTAGCTGCTAGGGATGCCAAGTGCTCAGCAAAGGAAGCAGAAGCTGGGGTTCTAGCTATGGAGGCTCTCCACAAGCAGGTATTTCCAAGCTTCTTTCTTGTATTGGTTCAATTGGGTGGCACTGAACTGATGAAGTTGAGCTTCCATGCCACATGTGGTACTGAGTTACAGGCATGTTTATGTTATAATGCTGTCATTTCTGTTCTCATGAGTCTTGTTCTTTCTTGTCCCTGCTGCAAGGTTGTCTATGCTTTTTGTTTCTTCTGTTATTTTGCTAGTCCTAGTTCTGTTTCCTCCTGTCTATTTGCAATCTGACAATAACTCTTCCTTCGTTACTATATGTCTTTGGTGGGCATACGTGTTGCTAAAGTTCTAAGTAGCGGATTGGGTGTGGTGGGTGAAGGTTATGCCGTTCTTGTTACGGCGGACAAAGGATGAGGTCCTGGCAGATCTTCCTCCTAAGATTATACAGGACAGGTACTGTGACCTCAGCCCACTTCAACTAAGCCTGTATGAAGACTTCTCACAATCAAATGCAAAGCAGGAAGTTGCAACTCTGGTGACCTCATATGGTGAGCATGAAGTTGCTGAGGCTAATAAATCCGTTGGTGGTGCATCCACACATGTTTTCCAGGTACTGTGACATATCTCTACATTTGCCAACCGGATGATAATGTTATTTTCACTACTGTCACCTGTCTGATCTTTGTGTCTTTTGTTATTTTCTTCTCTTGTATTCCTGTCTGTCAGCCATTGAGCATTTCTGCTCTTGACTCATGTTTGGACTGGATTAGTGTCAGATTGGACATGATGTTGCTTTTATGAGAATGGGTTGCTCTTTGGTACAGCACAGTTGTTTGCCTACCGACGATTTACAATCTACAGGTATTTCTATTCTATGGATCCTGGAGTGTCATCAAGGGATAGCAAGCATGAGAAAAGTTAGAAGTGGTGGATTGGAATTGGGGGTGTGTTTGCAGGCACTGCAATATTTGCGGAAACTTTGTAGTCATCCATTACTAGTGCTAGACCAGGAAGGACAGGGATCACGACAGTCGGAGGCTCTTGCACAAACTGGCAGCAAGGATTTACATGATCTACAACATGCCCCGAAGCTTCAGGCTCTCTGTGAAATTCTTGAAGAGTGTGGTATCGGTGTTCCAGCAGCAGCCAATGCAACTACTACAGAAACCCCTGCAGTTGCAGAAGGGGGTCAACACCGTGTCCTTGTTTTTGCCCAACTCAAGGTGTTATTCCAGATTCTGACTGTTGTTTTGTCAGTCACCCTATGCTACAAATCTCTTTTATTTTCATATACATCATCTTTTTCAGTCTGTTGGGAAGTGATTAGTTTGAGTCATAATGTTGCCAGTGAATCAATCAATCAATTTGCATCAAAAGTGTTGTGTTTCTTAATTTCTCGAGTGTGTGCAGAGCTTCTTGGACATCATTGAAAAGGACCTGTTTCAAACGCATATGAAGGGGTACAAACCTTTTGTCTCATCACTCTTTCCTCTGTGCATGTTTTCTTTGGCAGTTTGCATGTGGTTCTGTATGAAAAGCTGGAATGGGTATTTGACTTATGTGGGAGTGGGAACAGGGTCACGTATTTGCGATTAGATGGTTCTGTGGAGACAGAAAAACGTTTTGACATTGTCAAAGCATTCAATGCCGACCCCACCATTGATGTCCTCCTCCTCACCACGCATGGTGAGTGCAGAATACCCACAAGATACTGGGAGTACAACTGCTGAAAACTGTGGAAACCAGACCTTATTACTGATTTTTTTGCACAGTTTGAAACAAGTCTGAAACCCTACTTGATTAGGATGATAGAAAGGGGTACATGTCTGTATCTTCACATGTGTAGAGTCCAATTTCAATGCTGTGCAAATTGAACAATATGTCACATCAAGAAAAAACAGGGTGGTGTGCTGGGTTGTTCCAATGGAGGGATCCCATGCTATAGTCCAATTGGATGACAAGAGTTCTTTAAGAAAGAAATGTCTGCAAGTGAATTTTGTTCTTGTTTTCAGCAGCTGAAGAGGCATATCTATGGTGTGGTTGTGGCAGTGGGGGGCCTGGGGTTGAATTTGACAGCAGCAGACACAGTTGTCTTTATGGAGCATGACTGGAACCCCATGCGTGATTTACAGGTGAGACTTTCACTTTCTGCTATTTTTGGTGTGATCATTCTTGCCCAGTAACCATACCCTACCCATCTTTTGAGTGGTGATAAAACAGCATTGGTCTATATTTGCATAACCATGAACTCAAATGGTATGGTGGGCAATGTTTTGGACTTCAGGGGAAGGCCCTTGCTTTCAATCCCTATGAACAATTCTTGAATTGATACAGCTCGTCTAATGACATGCTCGCCTTTTTCCAGGCCATGGATAGAGCACACAGATTAGGGCAACGGCGGGTGGTGAATGTTTATCGCCTCATTATGCGTGGCACTCTGGAGGAGAAAATTATGAGTCTCCAGCGTTTCAAAATGTCAATTGCAAATACAATTGTAAATGCTGAGAATGCTAGCCTCAACACAATGGATACTGCACAGCTCCTTGATCTCTTCACTGTTTCAGGAGCTCCTGGAAAGGTAACAATTTGTGATGAGCCTGCTCTTTCTTGTGGTGTGTAAATTAATCAATGCATGTCATTGGTTTCAAGAGTAACCATCTACTTTCCAGTAACTCCCATGTGTTCTCTATGTTGGTTGAACTTTTAGAAGGAACTCTGTCAAAAACTCTATGGAATGAGAGCCCACATGGACCGTTGGTTGCATTTGTAGGTGGGCATGTCAAAAAAGAGCAGTGAAGAGGAGGGTAATGCTGTGGTGACCGGGCTAGGAGGTGGCGGAAAGGGCATGAAGGAGATGTTGAGCACTTTGGAAGAGCTCTGGGATCAGTCACAGTACACAGAAGAGTACGATCTACGGCAATTTGTGGCACGCCTGAGCTGATAAGTTCAAATGTAGAGGATCGGAGTGTCATGATTCAGCTTGTGGCAAAGACTGGAAGATAGAGAAAATCCCTTATGTGTAATGTGTAGGAGAGAGGGAGTGGGGTTGTCTAAGGAGCATTCAGTGCTCCTCGTCTTGTAACAATAACCAGGGTTTGCAACCTCGTTTCTTCCATATTTGTCACATGGGCTGGAGATGTTATACCATATGGCGCACTCCCCTGGGATCTTACTTTTTCACATTAAATCCCATAATGCTGAGAGCCATAGAGGAAAGGAGTACGGAAAAGGGAATGTAAAATGCCATCAACAGCATGTGGACTTTCAAGGGTCCACTACCCAGCCCAGATGGGCTGATTGAAGAGTCAAATTTTGTGGTTCCAGAGGATTTCCAAAAGCCCCAATTCTCCCTCCTTTTTTTCCCCCCTTCTTCCTGTCTTTTTTTCCTGACAACTTTCAATTTCATTTGAAATTCAAATCCCTTTTTTCCTCAAATCACTTGATTTTGCATAATCCAATCATCCCTGTCTATTTGTATTCTCCATTGTCAGCAGTTTACTTGTGCCACTTCTGACTCTGTTTAGGGTTTGCAGAGTATACAGGTATTGACATGATTCTTATGCCTCATGTTCATTCCAATATCTCAATTACTGCTAAGTTGGGAGTTATCAATTGTCAATTTTACAGGTTTTTGAGGCTTTATAGTTGAAAGGATTTCTTTCTCTCAGATGGTCAGTCTTACTGTCCTCCTCAAGAGTAAAGTTTACCCTGTTAAAAGAGGACTAGAGGGTTGTTCACTAAATGAAATTCCTTTTCGGAAATTCAGCATTTGGAGCATTCCATATGGTTCTGTGTAAGTGATGAGCTTCTTGAAAGCCCATTTGGTCAATGTTTTTCACTGCTGTCGTTTTCTGTGTGTCTAAGTCTATTCTGTTGTGTTTTCTTCTTGTGTAGTTGTTCGTTGCAAGCCAGTAGAATGGCTGAGTTTTCCTGTTGCTTCCAGATTTGCAGCACAAACTCAGTATGCAGTTTGGTGTTTACACTGGGCTTTACCCCCACTGTAGGGAGCTGATGCAGTGAGCGGATGAAGTCAGTGGGGAAGTTGTGATAGAGAAGTCACTCTCATACATGTTACTGTCCGATGGTCCCTGAACAGGTGTGAGACTGGCACTGTTGTTTATATACTGCATTCATGTGTATTTTGGTTTTTGTCCTTTGTTTGGCTTTTTGTTTAGTGGTCCTTTGTTATCAGTTTTGTCTTGTGTGGAAATTTGTGTGGAAATGGACTTAATGAATAACCTTGCTTAGCTTTTTTTCTTAATCATGAGAAAGGAGTTTCCTTGATTCCTATGAGGTACATCTGTTTAGGGTTTGAAATCCCACTTGTTTTACTCACCTCATTCATGTTGTCTGGAGTCGAATGCTGGCTCTGAATGTAAATACCATGATTTCAAACTTCACAGATCTGCTGATGATCCTCTTGGTCACTTGGGTGTTTGTGGATGCTCCAATTGCAAATCATCATGCAGAACATCTAAGTCTCCATGAACTGTATCATTTTATTTTTCTCAAAAATTTGGCCAAGTATTGATAGAATCTCTCCATATCTCTCGGAAATCCTGATTTGAGCATCATTTTTCATTGCAATGGTGTTCTCTATTGTGCAGATTGTGCTGTTCTTTGCTCTGCTCCAACCTAAGAGTCTGAACCCAGGTCCTCAAAACGATGGGTCGTTAGGTTCGCGACCTCGTCTCGTCTGACCCCAAGTCC
>Ga0209208_10006170_pt1 | contig 16528 bp, 10 predicted proteins | sample S1TSphfallax_3_FD_187694 | JGI IMG/M metagenome (GOLD analysis project Ga0209208, IMG submission 187694) | Host-associated microbial communities from peat moss isolated from Minnesota, USA - S1T2_Fd - Sphagnum fallax MG (SPAdes) (version 2) | ecosystem: Host-associated > Plants > Peat moss >...
GTAGTTGTTCGCCATGGCAAGAAAAAAATTTGATTGAAGATGTTGAAATTGTAATGTGCATGTAGAATCAGGAATGGACATTGCAGCTCTATCTCCTACACTACCTTTTAAAAGTTGGTGAGAGGAAAGCAAATGATTTGATACTTTCTTTTGTTTTTAGTATAATTCATTTGTTAGGTATTCCATTCGTGTCCTTATTATGCAGGTTTAGTTGCAATGTTCTTAATGTTAAGGAATAGGAGTTATCATATATCATAGACAAAGTAATCTTAAGCGTAATTAGAATAAACACAATGGCATGACTTTGATCCTTAATCCGTCACCATCCTCAACAACTTGATCCATTGACATTCATTCTTACATTCTTACAAGTTGTTGACATTGTAATCTAAGCATGGTAAAGCATATATATTTTCCTTACAATGTTTGGTGTTCAGGGTATGATGTAGTAGAAGACACATGTTTGAGCATTGAAGAAGCACATAAAAACTATAAGTAAACAAATGTTAATTTTGCATCAAAACCTAAGTCAAAATTGGTTTCCCATCAAGATAAACTTGGTCCAACCTCTCATGATATTGCATTGAGAAACTTATCAACATGACATATGATTCCAAAGAGGTAAAGAGTGAGGGATGAAAAGACACTTGTTCATTGATAACATGACAAATTTTATACAATGTTTTTCATGAAATTTTGCAACTAGACAATGATGGATTCTTAATGTCCAAATTTTCTACTCTACGAGTTTGATTGTCATTCCATAAGAAAAACATGTTGGACATTAAGTTTATCGATTGATGAAGGAGACAAACTTATTTAATTGGGGCATATCGATTGATGAAGGAGACAACTTATTTAATTGGGACATATCAATTGTCTTTTTCACATGACTAAGGACAAATATCGGCTTTAGGTTGAAATGGTGACATTCCATGATAGAACATTATGAAAGTTCATATAAACCTAAAGACACATCATAGATCTGCAAATGAGTATAGAAGGGTAGAATTATATATTTTAGTTAAAACAAGCAGAATGACATATGCACACTGTTATTCAAAGCAAAGTGCTCGAAGCTGAATAATAATTTCAATGTGATGTGGGCACATTTGAAAGTTTAAGATTCCTCAACTTTTGTCAAGCTGAAGACCTCCATTTTAAAGCATGATTAATCCCAATTTTTGTAGGAATTAAATAAGGAATTTTGTTTTTAAAACAAGATTATTTTGGTTTAATTGCAAGTGGATCAACAATTGGATTAAAGGAGATCCCATTGGGATTTCTTTGTGGTACCTGGAAATGAAACCACATTACAATGGTATTGTTATCATTTTAAACTTAATTATAACATATCACCCCTTTCTTATAATGCCATCAAAAAATTATAATTGCCCAGTTAAATATTACCAGATGACACAACAGATGATGAGGGAAATGTAGATTAATACAGTGGATTATATAGGATGTGTTAACATTAATTACCCAATTGTAGTGCACTTCATCACGATCCCAAGGTGCTTGATGTACCTTTGTCTTGTTTGGCTACACAAACCATCAATGTGTTTGCCACAATTTTGACAATGATGATAATTGTCTAACCTAAATAAACCCATATGTGTGTGTGTGTGTGCACATGTGTGTGAAGGGATCAATTGATTTTTCAATCTTCCTTGACATAATCAAAGACTAGAATGGATATATTTTCAAACACTTTGCATGCGTTTATGAATTGAAAAGAATCAACATGTGATTATCATAACATCATATAATGGTAAGTTGATGAATTAGGTGATGAATAATAGGGAAATAGGACCTCAGGGGCGATTTGATTATCAAATGTAGCATAGGGAGCAGTATGAGATGATGGAAACATAACAGGCTCGATGTAATTATGACTTCCTTTGCTTGAAGGTGGCAATTGTTGATCCTTGTTCCATGGAGCTTCATCCACTTGATTTATTGGCTGTTATCTTTCATACAATGGCTCTTTGTTGGTTTTGGCCAGTGGTTTGTTTGGCCTTTAAACTTAAATTCATGACTTGAAAACTAACATGGAAATTAATTGCTAGACATATGGTATCATTCAATATTGGGAGATTTTCCTACTTGTTGTTTTTACCAAGATGACACACGTATTAATGACATCATTAGCTGCATTTCTATTATTTTTTTATTCATATATTTTCTTTTGCACCTTTGGCAATAGGCTTTTCCGCAAACTAAATTTTGGTGAGTATTATATTAGTATTCATAGTTATTATTTTATCATAGTTTTCAAAACTATGGAACATGTTGTATTTAACTTAACTTCCAAAGTCATGTAAGCATGCCTGCTTGGAATATTCCATGTTTTCAGAAGTTGCATACGGTGTGCTCTTATTGTATTGTGTAACAGGACCCCTATTTTGCATCAAACGCCATTGATCCTTGTCCCATGGTGCATCAGGCATTGGTCCATTATACTGAATTATACGAAAAATACCAAGATGGGGATTAGTTGATGGCAATGCATATCCTTCATCACAAACAAGTTTATGCATGAACATCAATAGAATTACTAATTTAAATTAATATCAACAATGTAAGAATATAAGTCTCCTAGTTAATTTGAAATTGGACTAGATACTACTTTAAAGTGATAAAACATATAAAACATGCCTGCTTTTGTTCTTCAAAGTTTGTAGAAGTAGCGAATGGTGCCGTTTGTGATGAGGGCAACTGAGAATGTTCAATGGTCGCCCCTCTACAAGGTGTTGATGATTGTTGATCCTTGTCCCAAGGGGGTGCATCTGCCAATGGTGGAGTGATCTACCATTTGGAAATTCACAAGCTTTTGTTCATTATATGACATAATACTATCAAATCTACATGAAATGAAGTTTGATTCAGAAATTGTTTGATGAAACATGAGTTAACAACATGTGACAATCAAGCATGGGATGTACACATTGATTGTCAAAAGATAAAAAATGGTTTCAACCTAAGGAGAATTGTGTCCATTCATATTCTCCTTAAGGATTGCCAAATTAACAAGAAGCAAAAGTTAGATACTTGTTCCTTGGCATAACCACATTGTTAACATGTTCCTTGTAAATAAGCTATAACTTTTATAACAAAGAAAAGTATTGCACAAAATCTCCAATTTCACCATCCCTCATCTGAATCAACAACCTTAGACACTACTATAATATAAATGCAATTGAGAATATTGAACAACAATGTACATGTTCACATAACTTTACACACCACAAGACGTGCTTGGTTTATGTGTGTGGAATCTTCAGAAGTTCCATATGGTGTGGTCTTAGAACATTCAAGCATTGTCCCTCGACATTGGATTGGTGGTTGTTGATTTTTCTCCCATGGTGCATCGGGCATTGGTCCATTGTACTGCCATATTTAGAGCCACATGAATTTGTTCATTCAATATGTTTATTTAATAAGAGGTAATCACAACCAACAATCCTTACATTGATTGTGAATTTTCCCTAAAATCATATTAACAAACAATAATTGATTATAATACAAACATGAGAATTGAAGATCTCATAACTAATGTTTAACTTTGACAACCCTATGTGCGACAAGAAAACATATCAAAAGATTGGAAAATCAAAAATTAAAACATATAAAAACTTGATAACCTTTGAAATACCAAAATATTTCATTTTTGCTAACATTGCTCCCTCTTATAAATGCAAATGGAGTTGGTGAACCTTTGTGGATTTATGATTTTCTGCCCACTAAATTAATGGATACATAATGAGCTCAATAACATTTGAATAGGGTTCCATTGTTGGCATGGTCAAATTCACATTGTTTATATGTCATTGGTTTTATTGTGATGGAATTCAAATTGGAACCCATTCCAAACTATTGCAAGTTTTCAAATTCACATCCTTGTGATGATGCTCATGTCTTTATTGTGTGTGAAACAACCATAACAACAATGGATGATGAATGAATCAATTGTCAATAAATTCATTGTTGTCCGAGGCTACAAGGTCCTCAAGGATTAAATTTCAACACCATGTCCAAATTCTTGGAAAGAACCTTGAAAAATAGTTAATCAAACCCAAAAACAAGGATTCCACACTTGGATATGTTTTAACCATTCAAACACATTACGATAGATCCAAAATGTAAGGTGAAATTAGAACAATTGTATGAATCATAAAACCATATGAAGGGAGGAGGGATGGGATTCCAAACACCTCATGATGGCGAGGTTGATTGTGGAAGGTAGCAAATGGAGCAGTTTGTGAATTTGAAGGTATGTAACAATCAGGGCTAGCACCACGACCACAATTGAAAGGTGCAATATCATCTTTCAGCCAAGGAGCTGACACAACATCACTCCTCTTCTCAAACTTGGGAAGATCATGCAATGTTGCATATGGTGCTTTCGTTGAACTCATGTTTCATCTCATTGAAGGGAAAGAGAACAAAAGTGGGTGGGGAAAAAAAACAAGAGAATAGAAGACACATGAAACCAATAACAGTTTAGTATTTACTAGTTAATTTACCCCTTTATTCATAGCCTTTTCTCATTGCCTAATTTGATGAGGTCCTCCCCCAATCTAAGTTACTTATGGTGAACATTGATAGGGTTTTCAATTCCAATTACAAAAAGGATCTTGGTTTGTCCCAATAATTTTCCTTTATTATTATTCCCATGCACTTGAACCCATGTCTTACATAATGTATCTCACATAAGATGAAGTATCTCTCAACTCAAATGCATGTGCATATGTTTAAAGGCCCATCCTCCCCCCTCTCCCGTGCCTTTTTTCTATATTATTCACACAAAATAAGGTTCTCACCCAATCCATAATTCCACTATATAGGCTGACAGCCTTGGGCTACTTTCCTTGACAACAATTTTTTGTAATTGTTAAATATCTTGGGCATGGGTTTTATATTACATGTGAACAAACTTGGGTTGATGTCTTCAGCAATTAAATGATAGAACCACTTTAGGCATTGCCATACTTCAAAATATATTTTATTTTGACCCATATATGAATCTTTCACCCAAAGAAAAAATTATTTACTTTTCAAAAAAAGATAATTTCATTACTTTTCAACGGATAAGGCTATTGCCATGTGATTGATCACATCCCAATAATTGGGGTGAAGGTTTTCACTGGTTTAATATGTTTAAATACACTTTATGGACATGCCTTTCACATGTCCATATATGTTTTGATCAAAGATGAAATAGGATGCTTGTAAAATTACACAAAAAATATGAACCGCTACATCAAACATTACTAATTTCACTAGTTTCACATTTGTTTAAATTTGATGATTTTTAAAACTACTTTGTGTTTTGTTATGGCTTTTGGGCTCTTCCATTTGAATACATAATTGGGTGCAGACTTTGAGATGTCACGAGAAGAAACAACTTGTTTTTTTGTTTTGGGTAGTTGTTGTTTTGGTACAAAGAACAAAATGAGCCTTATGTTTCAAGCAATTCACCAAAATGGAGTCAAATGGATGACGATGGATGGAATTTATCCATTGTGAATGAAAAATGATCCCTCCCAATCTTCAGTAATAAGCATAAGTTCTTTCCTCTTTTCTAGGAGGGATATCCAAGAATATTATGTGACCCCAAATATACTATGAAATTTCTTTGCATGGCATCATGATTAAGCCCCACCCAACTAACTATTCTTGAAAAACAAAAATTCCCTTGGGTTTCACTAGGTACCTCCAGGACCCAGCAGCCCTGTGGTGTGTGTGTGTGTGTGTTTTTTACTCCTTTGGTTTGATTGCAAGAGTTGGTAGTTCAAGAGTAATGAGACAATAATTGGGGAGCTTATTCATCTTTGCATCAATTAGAAGGGGGAGGGGGTGCACCCACACTATTTAAAATTAAACTATAAGAAAAGGAGCCAAATTAATTGGATGATCACCCATTTTTCTGGAACATTGGGCACTCCCCCAACATAGAAATTTATATTAAAAAAAACACACTATTTGTCACGATTTTCAACTTGGGTTAATAGTTGATACCCCGATTATAAACTGGGGATACTTATACCTAGTTCTTTTCATTGCCAATGTGTTCCTCAAGATGATGTTCCCAATAGCATCACACACCTGGACATGAAGAGATCTTTTTTCAAGAGATGAAATGTCAAATATTGCTCAAGGAAAACCATATGTCGGAGGCAAGATTTTTAAATTACATTTGTTTGATTGAGAAGTGTGTTTTTTTCTCACATGTACTTCTACTAGGCTAACTCATTTTCATGACTTTCAAGGACCAAGCTCACCTTATGACCCTATTATTACCTATTTGTTAGTGGTATTAATTAGTTGACACACTTTGATTGACCCATCACACATTTGTTTTTTTGGAAACATTTGACACTTGCCAAAACAAAGTGTAGAGGTGATTCCCTTTGGCACACCTTAATAGTTAATGCAAGGTATGGGTTAAAAGTGTGGTGCTATTGGGAACATCTTGAGGAACACATTGGGAACTTTGAGAGAACCTATTTGGGAATACAATAAGAACCATAAGGAATTTGTGGGAACACACAGGGAACATGGTGAAAACACCAAAATCCAACATCCCTAGCTCCTCCTAGGTGCATGTAGAGCCGTCTCCTTGCCTGAATGAAAAATTCTATTCTTAAATTGTTTGTCACCATTTTTGACCCAAGCTAAATACCCATTCTTAAGAGTGGGTGCCTATTACATAGTCAGGTTATGATACCGACCTAGTCTGAAAGACATCTAGTATAACCTTATTGAAGGACCTATCAAGATCAGGTTGCCTTATTGTAAGACATCTGTTGTAACCTTAAAATTATGGACTGAACATGGAACTCACAATGTGATGTCATTTCATCTAATCAGATCAAACCATGAGTTTAATCTGAGTGATTACTGAATGCCCTCCTTGGGTTCTAGCGAAAGTTGAGAGATTGTTTTTGGGTGCCATGAGGATGCTGCCAAGGTAGAACTTTGCAAAATCAAAGAAAAGGAAGGAAGGAAGGAAGGAAGGAAGAGTTGATTCCAATTTGGGTATCAAAGTTGAATTATTCCCAAGAGAAATTTGCACTTTGAAACAAGTCAAGACATGATCCCTCAGTGCCTCACTTATATAGCCTGCAAATTGGCAGCTGGCCCCTCTGCCCACTCGAGTTCTGGAATCCAACTCAAAGTGTATGTATGTATGTATACATGTGTGAAGGAGCAAGTAATTGGCAAAATCAATCTGCCAGTCATGAAAGCACAAGCAATATCAGCTGCACAGGAAAAAAGCTAACTTCCTTTGAGAAAAAGTATCATTCGAGGTCAGTAGCAGGACTGCACAAGTTGTCGACATAAATCAGATGGTCTCCCCACCCAGTGTGAATCATTAAGCGTAGGGTAAAAGCCCGAGGGTGAGGGCAGTCTCAAAATAAGGGGCCTAGGATGAGGCAATAATTCATCATGAACCAAACCTATGTAGATCATGAGGTGTAGGGGTGGGAGGGATATTATGCCTACTCCTCAATAGTGGGAAGGAAATTATGCCTACTTATGGGTGTAAGAACCCTCCCACTATTGAGTAGGCATAATATCCTTCCCATTTTCTGGGAGGAAAATTGATGGTATATAAAGTGCCCTCCAAATACACTATAGATTTTCTCTGAGTGCTTTACTGTAGTGAGAAAATGCAGCCAATACAATTTCTTAACAAGTTAATCAAGTACTGGGTATCAGCATTTTATTTAACTACTTACACAGTTCCCATCATTTCTCATGATTTTATTTGAACTCATCATAAAATCTGCCACTTGCAATTCCACACTGAGCACAACTTGTTTCCTCTTTGTTTCCTCTTGTGAGAAAAAAAAAAAACATCCTACATAAATGGGAGAGTAAGTGGTGAGGGCATTCCCAAACAATGTGATAGCCGGAGTACAGCCCTGAATTTTGAGAATGTTTCACCTGTGAGCCTTTCACCGACTGTAGTAAAGTGGGATGCAAACTGCATTTTGGGAATGTCCCATTCTATAGGCTTCGCGGCAATTGTTCTGGTGAACCTAAAACATGGGTAGTTCTCTTAGGACATAAAGGGGGGCCGGGGGAGAACCTAAACATGGGTAGAACACAAAGGCATATTAGGCATGGGAGGTCTCTTTCACTTACTTCTTAAGAGTTGGAGAAGAGTTGGAGGGATCTTACACAGAAATAGGCATGATTTCCCTCCTGGGTTTAGTGAATTGGCATTAGACCTCTCATCTTTTCTAGAAGCCCTCCAAGTACACTAGGTATTTTCTCCAAATCCCTTTTGTCAATTGGGCAGGTAGTCAAAGATCCACACAAGCCCATTGCAGCCGAGACCTCACTACTTCTCCAAGGAAAATTTCATTTAACAGAAAGGCCAAGACACACACTGTTTGAAACACAATAGTTTCCATTAAGGAAACCCAAGTCCTTAATAACAGTGTATTTCAAACCCAGTCCAAATAAGAGGTGGGTGGCACAAAGAAAAAGGGGAAAAACCAAAAACTAAATACGTGGTGGAATCATTTTTCACTCTCTCTCTCTCTCAGTCTCCTCATCTCATCACCACCAGTACAGTGTACTATTATTGCAGCAGGAAATAATCAATTATCTGCTTTGAGCTTCCAACTTGTAGTCTGTGCAGTGTACGTAAGTCTTACATGGGGCCAGAGAATAGTTCTCATGGTTTACAGGTGCTGCTGCGCATGCTGCATTAAAAACTCGTCCTCGGCATGGGCAGGCGTCAGTGGCAACAGTAGCAGCAGAATTCTTGAACAGGAATATACACTAATCCTCCTCCTGGTCTTTGGTGTAGCTGTCACAGTTCTGCTACCTTAATCAGTACACCCGTTGAAAATTGCAAGATACTGTGTGGAAGATTTGCAAAGAAATTGGACCGTGATGATCAGTAAGTACCACACACACACACATATTTCATCCCAAAGTTTCAAGTGCCCAATTAAGTTTGTAAAAGTAGTCTTTAATCTTTTGACTTCCTTGATGCTTTCCTGGCCTCTGCCAGTCTAAAGTAAAGAAGACACACACAGAAACATTAACAACCAGCTGCAATGGACATTTAACATGTGACTTTCAAATTTTTTTATTCCATTAACTCTGTGGCATCAGAATTTTCAACATAAATTTAAGAAAGGCATCAAGAACCTGGTGGTTTCAAAACTTTAGAAATGGAATCATCAATCACCTCCTGCATCACCACCACAAGGGAATTTGTACTAAATAAGCAACCAACTCCTCTCAACCTTTGATTCACAATCATGGTGTACAAATTGCAGACTACATTTCCTTTCACCTATCAATACACCATTTGATTACAGATGCTACCACTGGAAGCATGCAGCACTGAGGCAGGCTCAAAAACCTGCAATGCAGCCTGTGGTTATCTGTACCACTCCTCTTCTAGCATCACAACAGGCCAAACAGAAAACCACTTTTTTTCTTCTGAATGACAGCAGAAAAATGTGGTAACTATAGACAAAAGGAAAATATGTTGCATGTGTAAGGGGCATACCATATTGCAGATGACAAACCCCATTGAAAACTGACCACCCACAGTAGAGGCTGCCATGGGAAAAAGTACCAAGAGTTGGTATTAAACCACCAAGGCAGGCAGCTTGCACAAAACATGGAAAACTTTTTGCTATGGCCCCTCCCACTAGTGTAGAGAGAGAGATAGAGGCACATGTGTTTGTGTTTGCTTTCAAATGTGAGAGTACAGGAACCCCATATATTTCAACAACTAGGACTTTCTCAGAGCATGATCATACATTGCACTCCAAGTTGGGGCATGAAGATCATCATCCTGAGGACTAGTAAATAGTATTGCCAACTATCAAAGTAGTGGTGGTTTCACTATCACAAGCCGCTTCATTGAGAAGAAATCAACAGGCAAAGGCGTGGGCACATGGCCACAATGCCACCAACTTTCTGTGCCACTGCTAGCACTTGAGAAGGAGGAGCTCTTGAGGTGCATCAGTTGCCACATGGTCTGGCCCGGCTGCATTCCAGCCAGACCTCCCAAGAGTGAACTCCAAATTGGGCATCTTGGGAATGATGTTAGTGATATGGGAGGATACAAACTCGGAGAGAGCAAATGGATTAAATTGTAGGCGAGGTTGTTTGTTGCCAGGTGAGGCTGAGGCCATCCACTGGCCTTCAATTGCATTATCTTGACCTGTGGGATGTGTGGACTTAAGCTGTTCACGGTCTGTTGCGAAGTCCAATCCTTCATTCATCTATCAACAAACATAGGACAACCAATGCCAGATATGTATCCCCAATGTCAGTGTGAAGGAAGGATGACCATTTAGCAAAACCAAAGTCAGCTCTCTGCTACTCCAGAAGAGGCAAACAAGTGCTCAAGACCTTTGGCAAGATATTTGGAACGAAAATAAGCACCTCATGTTGTTAGTAATGGGTAGGAGTTAATGCAGACTGATGCTACATGTGCCACATTAGAGGGATGCTCAGAAACTCACTTCTCCCCTGAATGCTGGTGTGTGGCGTGCCTGGCTACCACCTGATCCATCCAGGCCACCACCGTTCAATGGCCTTGTTCTGCTCTTACCAACATCTCCTGGAGTCCAGTCAAGGCTGCACAACCAGTAAAGACATGTTCAGGACTCATTGCACTAGGGTTTTGTTGATTTTGTACCAGGAGTTACAAATGTCCAAGAAAAATGAACATTTGCAATGTGACATAGCATAACAAATTCCGCCTACTAACAACATGATGTTGTGAATACTCTTAAGTTCTCAGTTCTGAAATCATGTGGAGATCTTGGCCACTGAATACATCTGAAAATGTTGTCAAAAACCCATACAAGACTGACTCACAGTACCTGTCTGAACCTGTCCATAAGCTGGAAGACTCTTGCAGTGGCTTCTTGTTTTGCATTGACAACAAAGCTGCACGAGCATCACCCAAAGTAGGGTAGTAGTTTGATGACTCAGGAATGAATGGCGCAGCTGTGGTGGTTTCAACACCACTGTTGCTTGAAGAACCTTGAGCCACTAGAAACTCATCAGAGCTCCTCCTGCTGTTGTGAGGTGACTCTGATAAGTCATTTTGTCCTGTAGTGTGAAAGTGCAGCAATCAAAACAAATAAGTTGTAAAGCTACTGAACTTGGTCATTGTGAAATCATCCCCCATGCATCTAGCTAAACACGTCATCATCAATTACAAAGCTAATCAGTTGGCATGGCATAATGGCCTATATTCTCCATTCTTTGAGGCTCACAGTTTTTGGCATCCTCTATTGTCAAAGTGAAGGATAATCACATCAGTGTAAATCCCATCCTGTTTGAAAATGAACAGTCACAGGGGGGGCCAACCTTGCATACTAAGAGGCTTATCAGTTGTCTTCACTGTCCGATACATCTGCAACACAAAAAACATACAATGGCAAGCGCAAGTTAGAAGCTCACATTAACAAATTATGACGCAACTTGAGATTGCTCAACTCTTCCTCCAAGCACCTGGAGAAGGTGAGCCCCTGGTTGGTTCCCACAATTTCCAGGATGACTCATTTGACCTGTGTCAGTTTCAAAAATGGGGATGGACTGAGAGGGACGAAATAAACAAGAGGAATTCTAACCTCTTGGTGGACTTCCATCCTCAGCAAACCCTATGAACCTGAACCAATAACCTTTAAACACATTGCTTTCATAATTTCCTACCAATTGCTAGGCTCTTGAACATGGTTGAACCCAAGAAGCAATTTATTGAAGGTGACAAGTACAACTAATGAAGAAGACAGGCTTAAAAGGCTGCTTCAACACATGCACAGTCTAAACATGAAGTATTTCATTGAAGGGAGCGTAAAAAGTAGAAGAAGAAGACACTGCAGGCCAGGGAATACAGAAGCTTTCAAGGCAGAACACTCTGTCAGTCTTCCAAGTACACATACCTGTAAGTGACTTTTCACATGAGCCAGAGTAAGGTCCTTCACATTCATCAGCTCCAGCACAGACTTTGGCGTTGCTTCTGTGCAAATGATCAACAGTTCACCAGTGGGTCGGTACACACACACTATGAATACAGTGGCAAAAGTAATGAATAACATACTGATGATCAAAACAGAAGAAAAACCCCTGAGCCCAGAATCAAGTTTTTGTTGTTGTTGCACACAAATGAGCATGATCTCTCTTCTCCTTACTTCCTGAACACTCTAGCATGCAAAAATCAAACACAGTTTGCTTTTCTCTTGAAAGAAAGCATGGAAGAATCCTGGAGGCAGAGAGCCAGCCACTTCCTCTCATGGATGGGATACATCTCAAAACCATGAGCAGGCTTACAACAGAGGAATCTAGTTATTATTCATTGTCGTAAGCACAAAGAAGAACATCTCTCTCTTTCCTCCCTCCTGTAGTCTAATACACCAAAAAACAAAATAAAAACCACACCCAACCACAGTTCCTTTTTCTCTTCAAAGAAAGCATAGAAGGAATCCTTGCAGAGCTTTCATTCTCTCATTGAGTTGAAGCGGATTAGGGTTTTCCTCCTGCTACTCCTACAATAGAGAAAAACCTACAGCAACTACTTGGGAAGCAAGGCAAGGAAGAAGGGCATGGAAACTCTCCCACTGCGGCTTTCTGATCCTCAGAAAACACAGGTTGAGATGATTCAGACCATGCTGACAATGACAACGATGAGGATAATGACAACAAGAAGCCCAAAGTAATATTTCTTGGAGTATTGCAGCTGCAAAGAAGAAAACGCAGAAACAAGCAAGATGGGTGGGAAGGGGAGAGAGAGAGAGAGAGCATTACTTTCATGTCCACCAAGCAACTCCACAGCATGCACAAAGTGTTGGTGTAATCTACTATTCCAGCGCATCCTGGGAGCTCGCATGGATCTCTTCGATGGCAATTTGGACATGAATCGGGAGCGCAGCGTGCTGCTGCTGGTCTCTTGCAGATTGGAGCTAGGAGTTGTCATGCAGTTTGGCATTCGAGGCCCAGATTGCAATCCTCCAGCTCCTCCAATATTGAGAGCTGATGCATATTGCCCATCTGCACTTCTTGTGGGCACAGCATGGAGAGGAGGAGCGTTGTGCTCCTGCTGCTGCTGTTGCTGGTGCAGAAGAGTTGGTGATTCTGAATCTCTGCTGCTGCTGAATATGTAATTGGATGGGAAACTTGCTGGAAGTCCAAGTCTGTAAGCTGAAGAATGATCTCGTGGAGCCACCTCGCCTGGAGAGATGGTGTGGAGTGATGATGATGCAGGTGGGCTTGGGCTATTGTGAGGACTATGAGGATGAGGATATGCTACCTGCTGCTGCTGCTGCAAGCGGAGGGGACTCCTGTCTGATTCCACTCTGATGTGCAAATCCTGCAAGAACCCTCGGGGAGGACTGGATTGCATGTGATGATAGCTGCCGCTGGTCACGGACTTGAAAGCTGCAGCCTCCGAGCCTGCAGCAGCTTGCTGCAGGAGCTTGTGCGGTGGCAGGCCTCTGTCCTGGAAGCTGTCGAAAGAAGCTGGATTGGCCAGGCAAAGGTCTGTGGATGTACCCAAGACTGCTGCTGCTTCGTGTCCCCCGCCCCTCCCTACTGCTGCTGCTGCATGTCGTCGTCTCCCGCTCGCAGCTGCTGCTGCCGGACTGGACGACAAGTTGCTGTCGCTGTCGCTGCAGCTACCAGATCTTTGCGGCACTAGCTTCCAAAGATCGAAACCATGCACACGCTCGTGAGGGCTACGCGGGGCCACAAACAACGCACCTGGAGACGACGATGGCTGCTGCTGCTGATTGTAGGAGTTGGGCGGGCTAATCTGAAGCGACAAATCTGGTCCTGCTACTGGTGTGTTAGCGGCCTGACTGCTGCTCCTGATCCTCGACGCATTCGGAAATTTGTTGAAACTGCTGGACTCTTGCATTGTAAACCCGGGAAGCTCGCTCCGCTGCCACAGGCAGGCAGTTCTTGGTGGTTGCGTGAGAGTTCCAAGTGCTCGTAGGTTCGCGGGATAAACCAGACAGACACTAGTACTAGTGGTCGAGATCACTTGTGGACTGATAGCAAGAGCTGCAAGCAAGACCCACCCGCAAGCAAGCTGGTGCCGCCGGAGACAAGAAACGATCCAAGGAGATTCTCTTGTCGATTTGCTCTCGCTTACACCCGAACAACATCTTTTTCGACAATGACCCTTCTCTGAGCTCTCTTGATCCACAACTGCGGCAGGCGTCCAGAATCAAGTCGAATGTCCTAGGTATGGTTAGCCGTAGGAGGGAGGGGATCGCACCAAAAGCACACCGGCAAGAAACGAGAGGAAGCTCATCAACGGAGTCTCGAGGAGGAGAGTAGCGCTATCGGAAGATGCCGCCACTATCATGCAACATTCCGCTGTCGAATTTGGGTTTGGAACCATCATGAGGTTCGACATCGCAAACATTTGAAACCCTCGCTCTCAAGCTCCCGCATTCACAAGCTTTCTTTGTCTCTCCTTGTCTCTGTGTGTGCTGCGGCACTACGAATTGGATTTCTCCAAGAAGGGAGGAAGCTAGCAAAGTTCCATAATAGAAATATGGTTATCCCATCATCCTGCAGCGGACAAACACTCCAGCCGAGAAAGAGAGAGAGCAGACTTTCTCCTCGTCGTTTCCAGTTCCAGACCTGCTGCAAAACTCGTTCCCGAAAAGCCTTTCCAGCGTCGTCTAGGGCACCAGGGTCGACCCACCCACTACTAGGACGGCGCAGAAACAACCACAACAACAAGATCTATCTGCTGCAGAGCTCGTCTATAGGAGCCACGAGCTTCCAACTAGAGAGAGAAGCTCTTGAGGGGGAAGGGAAGTGGTAGTAGTCAAGGGAGCCTTGAAAACACAAGTAACCTGAAGAGAGAGAGCACAGACAAGCTGTGACTTGCAACGAATGCGTCCAACAAAAAACAACGAAACAACACCACCACCACTACCAAGACCACCAACTGCAGCAACAGAAACCTCAATATTAGAGTAGTTCCCTGAATACGATGGTCATGTCGGAGTAGGAAAAGCTCATGGGAGTCAAAAACGTCACACAAAGTCGTCAAGTTCTGCAGCAAGCTGCTAAAACTGATCTGCCTCTGCTGATGAAGATAATACTGCTGCTGCGGCTGATAGTCACTTTTCTTGGATCGAAGCTGAAGCAGATTGAGATACACGACAGTAGTATGCGGAGAGGGTTTACGGAGATCAGCTGCTGTATGCAAAACAGGTTTACAAATGAAGAAGAAGAAGATGCTGTTGCGTAATAACAACAACAAGAAGGAAGACAACATGAGCAAGACCCTTATTCTTCTGCTGCTGCTGCTTCTCTTCGTTCTTCAGCTCCTCCTGCTTTACCACACGTCGCGAGGGAACAAAAGAGGCAGGCATTGAGAAGAAAAGAAAAGAAAAAAACATACACACACCCACTAAACAAAACAAAGCAAAAACACCTTCATATTCAATGATCCCTTTACACAAACAAAACCACGAAGCACCAACTACCAAAAAACAGTAGGAATAATAAACAATAGTACGTATGAGGCTCGGAAAAGCTAACGAGAGCGATCGAGAAGGCGATGGCGGAGAGCGAGAGAAAGACAAGAGAAAAGGCGATGGGAAGAGAGAGAGAGGCAGCGAGGGCAGGCGAGAAACGAGAGAAGAGAAGCAAAGGGAAGGGAAGGGGTCGTAAAGGAGGAGCGGGTTTGGTGGGGCTGCCCATGTTCATCCCCTGCCCGTGATTTACATTTCCCTTAGGTACTACGGTCTACCACCCCTTTCCATGCGAGTCCACCCGGGGATAATATTCCCTTGGGTAGTAATAATAATAAAGCTCTGCAAAGCCCACTTTTACCCCACCATTCCACCCTACTGAGTTTACCACTCACAATCATGTTATTCACCTACTCTATTTACACCTACAATAATGTACCTATACTCCACAATTACTCTAAAAAAAATTTACTACCCTTCCAAGTTTTGTTTTTTTCACTTCAATAATTAACCCCCTCACCCTGCTTCCCAAATGTTGTATCGAACTACTGCCGGTTAATTAATTTGATGAATTTTGTTACCGATGTTGGTTAGTTAGGTGGGTACTCTCCTTGGTGGGTAAGCAATCGCCAGTTCCAGTTTGGTTGGTTTGGTTACAACCAACCAAACTGGAACTGGTCTCCGATTTTTGGAACGGAACAGCAACAGGAACTGGAATGTGATTTATTTTATTTTATTTTCTTAAAAGAATCAGGTTGTTCCTGGGCTCTATTCAAGTATTGAACCGAAACTGGAACCAAGGTTTTGTGACTAGAGTTGGGGGTTAATTAGGAGGTTAATCAGCCCCTTAATTGCTGCCTTTTGATCCCATTTTAATAAGCACTGAATCGTAGTCAAAATCGGAATCACATTTTTTATCTCTTTAAAGAACTGGACAAGGAACCCAATTTTTTCCCCACCTCAAACCTAATTTTGATCCGACCATTTTGGATTTAAGGCTAAAACGGTATGTTTTGTGTGGTTGGATCAATCCCAAA
>Ga0209208_10006171_pt1 | contig 16528 bp, 15 predicted proteins | sample S1TSphfallax_3_FD_187694 | JGI IMG/M metagenome (GOLD analysis project Ga0209208, IMG submission 187694) | Host-associated microbial communities from peat moss isolated from Minnesota, USA - S1T2_Fd - Sphagnum fallax MG (SPAdes) (version 2) | ecosystem: Host-associated > Plants > Peat moss >...
CCACCTACAGTCTACGATACAGACACACCTTGTAAGCTCAGTATATTGGCATTGAACTTGGACATTAGCTGGTGTGAATTAAGTTATATGGAGCAGAATGCTAGCCAAATTTTCCTACTTAACCTGCGGTATTCTAAGTAAGCTAATCCACAAATTTTAGACCTGGAATTTAACTCAACCTATGAGTTTGGTCTAGGTTCCCAAGGGATTCCCTTGTCTTGGGAGAACAAGGAGCTGCATGTTACATGACTCCAGATGCTGAATAAAATGTTTGCAGGACTGAGAGCACAGCAATGTCCCTAATGCGAGACAAGCCGATGCCAGATTGTAGTCCAACACTGACTGAGCATCAGGAAGACGTGAAATCCAAGTTTATGCAGAGGATGCATGAACAGCAAGACACTCTTGTGCTGAAGCCAAAGTATTTTACTGCTGCGGATCCAGCAACTAATTGCATGCCTGGACAACCATGTTGTCCATATGTGCAGGAGGCTTCTTATATGGACCTGATGGATGAGCAGCAAGGAAACCACTTGCTGACACGAAAGCGGCATAGGGCTGTGGATCCCGCAGCAACTGTCCACATGCCTAACCAACAGTGCAGTTTGCCTGAGGAAGTTCCTTGCAAGAATGTCTTGCACAACAATAAACCCACTCCAAATCAAAACAGTTTGAAGGATTTTGTACAGCTGTTGTTGCCTAGCCTTCCAGCAGCAACTGATCACCTGTTTTCTTCTTCACCAGATCTGCACAATGCAGGCAGCAAATCATCCCCAGCAGTCCCAGCATCCAAGCTGGAGATAGAGAAAACCCAAAAACCTGCATCAGAACCAAAACCACGCTTCAGCTTGAAAAGCTTCAGGCATCTGCTATCAGAAACTTCTGGATTACATGAACTCTAGAATCATACACAAAGGTCAGTGCAAACTACTTTACATTCTTTTTGAAAAAATATGGTAATAGGAAAACACCCAGTTTTCAAACCGCAGTGAAACTTTAAATTGTGCAGATTATTCAGAGGAAATTTCAGCACTAGAGAATCCGCTTCACCACTACTGAATTGCAGAGATATCATTTAGATTCAAACTAGAATCAAGAATACAAATGAGATTGCTCCTTTCCCACATGTGCTCCTGAGACTTTGCTTTTTTGCTGTGGGAAGTATTCGAGTGTTTGTGAACAAAAGGGAATGCAATCCATCCTTTGCTTGGAAAGTCTTTGAATGTTGTGAACAAAAAGATTGCAACCCATCATCAACTGGAAAGTAGTTGAATGTTGCAAATGGAAAAGAGTGCAACCGATCATCACTTAGAAAGTACTTGAATTTTGCAAATGAAAAAGAGTGCAACCCATCATGACTTTTCATGTCCATGTTTGCATGAGCTTGTGTGGTGTTTGTTTGTGTGTGTGTGTGTGTGTGTGTCTCTCTCTCTCTCTCTCTCAATCTCAATCCAATGAGGAGGGAAAAAAAACCACATTTTGAAATTGTTGCAAGTTGAAATTGAGAAAATCCAGCAGATTCCTGTAGGAATACATGGTTCAAGTAAATAGCCAAAAATATACAAGGCCCATGTTAAAAAGATTTAATTTTCATATCTTATTTATAATTAAAAATTTTGGCTAAATCTTCTTTTACTGTGGACAATCACCACTTTAGCTACATCACAAAACTGAAAATAGTAACACTAATAGTAAACACTAATCACAAGTGATTTTAAAATTTTGCAATTTTCTGATTAAGTTGCAGCATTGGTATTAGCATGATCCAAAGAGGGATTTAGCATTAAATGGCGACAGGTTTTTCAACCATGTCTAAATAGTTTTTTTTTTAATTTTTTAAATTACTACTAAAAGAAATTGCTACCAAAATATAATCAGTCAAAAAAATGACCCCAAAAATTAATAACAATAAAAATAATAATAAAATAATAATAATAATAAAATCGAAAGTTGGCGATTGTTTTCAGAGGAGAAAATGGGAATGTCGTGACAGAATAGTCCTTTTATTTTTATTTTTCACATTTTGGCTAATTTTGGCGAAATGTGGCGACTGTTTTCAGAGGAGAAAACGGGAATAGTGTGCCAGAATGTTCCCTTTTATTTTTATTTTTCACATTTTGGCTAATTTTGGCAAAATTTGGCGATTGTTTTCAGAGGAGAAAATGGGAATATTGTGCCAGAATATTCCCTTTTTTCACATTTTGGCGAAATTTGGCGAAATTTGGCGATTTTTTTCAGAGGAGAAAATGGGAATGTTGTGACAGAATATTCCCCTTTTATTTTTATTGTTCACATTTTGGCGAAATTTCGCGCCAAAAATAAAACCCTGAGATTCTTCAGTGTTCCTAGTTTTCAACACCCTGTGGAATGATGCAGCAAACTGGGAGTGAGAGAGAAAGAGAGAGAGAGAGAGATGTGTGTGTTTCACAGGCTCTTCTTCTGCCTTCAAGGAAGAAACTACAGAACTCTGTAGTCTTTTTTCATTTGATCCCACGTTTTGAGGAAGCATGTTCACAGAGATGGTGTTACTGTGAACCGTTAGTTCATTTTCTTGGGGAACTTCATGGAACATTTCCTATTTTCAACTGTTGTTGTTGTTGTTGTCGTCGCTACTGCAGCTGCTGGTTCGAACTTGCCATTATTAAGAAGAAGAAGAAGAAGAAGTAGCAGCAGCAGCAGCAGCATAATAAGAAGAAGAAGAGCCATCATGCTATGATCCCCTTGTTTTTTTTGTTTTTTTGGTTCTTGTGCAGTAGTAGTAAATGAAGGATTATCTGCATAGCTATGTCACCAGTGAAGGATTCTGGGTTGGCATTTTGGAGCACAAACGTTGCTGCTTCCTTGGAGAACAAACAACAACAACAACAACAACAACTATGAGACCATGAGGATTGATTCCAGCATTTGTAGACAGACAGAACGGCGTTGAAGTTGAAGTTGAAGCTGAAATGACCAGTTGACAACTTTTCAAATGTTGTAATAGTAATGGAGAGAAGGAGAAAGAGGAGCAGCAGCAGGAGGCTTGAGATTCAGAGGCTATAAAAGGTAGCAGCTTTCTTGTCTCTCAGGGAAGGAGGAGATGGGCGGCAAGAGATCATCATGTCCATATTCGAAAAGCATATGTCAGAGATTTCGTGTAGGGTCATGTTATCGGTGTGTGTACTTATGAAGGTGACGATCAGTTGGTAAGATCCAGCCGATGGCGAGAAGGATGAGTACTTGAGAGATACCTTTTCCAAATGGGTTGCTAATCTTTTTCCACTACCGTTTTCTTCAAGAGAAAAGGGGGGATCTTGAAGATTTGTGTTGTTTGCAAGGATGAAGAAGACGTATGGAAGAGTGGAGAGAGGTAGTGGTCATGGTGGTGGTTGTTGTTGTTTAGGGCGCAAACGATGTGCACAAGTTTTTCTAGTAATCTTAACGCTTTGTCTTGTACTTCTAACCATCCAAATTCCACAGTTTGTAGGACCTAATCCAAGTCCTGGAATGATGATTTCTTCGGTAGATGTTATTGAAGAGGGAAGCCTTGGAGGATTAGATCTAGTGCAACAACAACAACAGAATCATCAACATCATCATCTTCAAAAGCTCAATGGCAATGAGCAGCAGCTGCCCAAGACACCACCATTACTTTTGGACAAGCTCCATGATGTCTTGCAGACTGCATCTTCCAACTTGCATGGCTCTCTGGAGGTCAGACATTTTGCATTTGATGGTTTTTTTTTTGTCCATCTTGAGGACAGCCTAATAGTATAATTGCATTGGTGTTATTGTTCCTTGCATTGGATTTGGTGAATTTGGAAAATGCTGAAATTCTGAGGGCATGGAATATCTGGGGACAGATGGATATGGAGGAGACAAATTCAAGGGAAATGGAGAATTTCCCATCAACAACATTAGGGAGACTGAAGAGACGAATTGGGGAAAGTCTGAAGAAGCCAGCAGAAAAGGGCTCTGTGCATCAACGTTCTTTTGACAAACTAGATTTCAGTTCACAAAAGAGGATCAATCTGAATGATACATCTCTCCAAAGGGTTGTACAGCAGGCATGGCTTGCTGGTGCCAAGGCCTGGCAAGAAGTTGAAGATGCAATCATCAGGGGGAATAGAACTGCTGTTGAAGCAAATAGGACAAAAGCAGCAGGGGCAACAACTGCAGAGCCATGTCCAGCATTTTTGTCAATGACAGGGAAGGCATTTGAGAATGCAGGGCTTGTCATATTCTTACCATGTGGGCTCATGTTTGGCTCAGCTATCACACTTGTCGGGAAGCCCCGCGAGGCTCACATGGAGTTCAAGCCTCCAATTGCACGTGTAGGGGAGGGGGTTTCTCAGTATGTCATGGTATCTCAATTTGTGATGGAATTGCAAGGGTTGAAAGTGGTCGATGGTGAGGATCCCCCTAGGATTCTTCATATAAATCCCAGATTGCGAGGGGACTGGAGTTGGAAGCCTGTGATTGAGCATAATACATGCTACCGAGGCCAGTGGGGTACAGCCCAGCGCTGTGAAGGCTGGCAAGCTCCTGATGAAGAGGAACTTGGTAAAGCATGAATAAACCTTCTGAGCCATTCAAGACTCACTTTTTCTTATGCCAGAGGCCAAGAACTTGCAGTTTGTCACCAAGAGTTTCACCCCCATTTGAAGTCTACAGCTTATTCTTCATTAGGAACCTACAAGTTGGTTGTTTGTTTGCTTCTTCTGTTCTTGAAAGTGTCACTGCATTGTACTTCAATTGGGTTCTGAAGGAGATTCCCGGTGGTAAGCTTGCACTCTAGAGTTTGTAAGCTCAAGAGTATGAATGGAAGGAGTGAAGGTTCTTATAATGAGGTTGTTTGAAGAGAAGGGCTGCCTCAGAACTTAAGACCTTCCAGTTTTGGAGCATCGTCAAAACATGAAGGGAAAGAGATCGCTGTCAACAGGATTGAATCTAATTGAGTCATCAATTTCCTGCTGCTCCTTTCAACTGTGGTACTACTGGTGGTCAATGCTGACTTGGATGTGTGTGGTCATTGTGTAGTTGATGGGCAACTCAAGTGTGAGAAATGGCTCAGAGAGGATGATTCCAAACCTCAAGATTCTAAGAAGTCCTGGTGGCTGAATAGATCAATTGGTCATTCTGGTGAAGAAAGTCTAGTATGGGACTATCCTTTTGCAGAAGGGCGACTCTTTGTCCTCACCATTTCAGCTGGATTGGAGGGGTTCCATTTGATGATAGATGGCCGCCACATTACCTCCTTCCCATATCGCTTGGTATGTCTGTAGCTACTCATGATTTGATGATTTTACTCTTTTGTTTGCTGCAAATTTTCTTTTCCACTAAAGTTTTGGAGAGTAGGTGAGATGATCAGAGATTTAGGTCATATGCTGCATGGTTATGGTGCAGGGCTATGTTGTGGAGGAAGCAACTGGTGTATCAGTTGGTGGAGATGTTGAGGTACATTCAGTGATGGTAACATCACTGCCCACTATGCATCCCAGCTACTACAACGAGCTTATACTTGAAGAAGGTGAAATGTGGAAGGCACCAAAACTGCCTATGGGCCAGATTGAGTTATTTGTAGGAATCATGTCAAGCACCAACCATTTTGCTGAACGCATGGCAGTTAGGAAGACATGGTTGCAATCTCCCTTGATCCGATCCTCAAGAGTGGTGGCACGCTTCTTTGTAGCTTTGGTATCTCCCCCCATATTACCTCTCTCATTTGTATCTCAATTTGCCCCTTGTAAATTGATCTGCAGTAAGTGCCTAGAGGTCTACATCAGACTTCACGGGGATTGTTTCAATCCAAAGTCTTTGCCTGTTGATGGAATATGGGTTGTATGTGGCATGGCAAGAAGGAGATCCAACTTGTGAGTATGGAAGGAAGTTAACTTCTATTGGGATATGGCTATACTTCATTTTTTCATTCTCACTTCTTCTGTCCACATAAGATTTGCAAGTATTGTGTCAATCCAAAGTCTTTGCCTGTTGATGGAATATGGGTTGAATGCAGCATGCAAACAAGGAGATCAACTTGCAAGTGAAAAAGGAAGCAGACTATTATAGGGATATGGTTGTACTACCCTTCATTGACCGCTATGACATCGTGGTGCTGAAAACTATTGCTATTTGCCAGTTTGGGGTATGTTGCTTGTCTCAACTGTTTTGTTATTGGTAAATCTGGTAACCATTTTTTCTCCTCTTACATCTGTGTGCTGAGTCACATGCAGCAAGATGAATAAAGTGGATTTTTGCAACACAGGAGGTTCCACTGATATTTGTTGCTGGCCTTGTTGGCAAGCACCTGAAACTTTTTGTCCATTTTGCAGGTTGAAAATGTGACTGCAAAGTATGTTATGAAGTGCGATGATGACACATTTGTGAGAGTGGACAGAGTGCTCGAGGAGGTGAAGGCTGCAGCAGTAGGCCATGGATTGTACATGGGCAGCATGAATGAGTTTCACAGGCCCCTTCGCTCAGGGAAGTGGGCTGTAACATATGAGGTATCAGACTTGTGGGAGTCATCTTACAACTTGTTTCTTTGCACTTGGTATTCAGCACTTGTCGAATCCTTCTGTGCTCTGATATGCAGTTTGGAACCCAGAACATGGGCTCTCTTCTGAAAACAAAATTGCAGAGACTAAGTTGGAATTGATATTTCCAACCATGGAATTAAAGCAAGCAATTAACCATGAAACTACGTGACATTGTATTCTTTGGTGCTAATCCTGATAGGATACCGTGGTTGGCTGAGGAAATCACAGGATTGGCCAGAGCGAATTTACCCAACATATGCCAATGGGCCTGGGTATATCCTATCAGAGGATATTGTATGCTATATACTGTCGGAAAAGACCAAAGGCACCTTGCGGGTAAGCGTTGGTTTTCTGTTTATTAAATCCTTCCTACTCTTGCATAGGACTTGTTTCTTAGGGCCTTGTTTCTTGAATTGTGTATCTAGAAGATAAATTGCCACTTTCAGAAAATCAGGTGTTATAATATGGTGCTCTGAGAATTCTGACTTGTGTCTTATGAGAAACTGCAATATGATTTAGCTTCTAATAACTTGTCTTCAAGTTATGCAAAGCTTGTGAATGGCTGTTTTGTCCAGGATGAAGAAATATGACCTACATGAGTATACACAAGGTTTGAATGAAAGGAAGGTTAGAATGGGTTAGAATGTTTGTTTCCTTTAGAGAGTGCAGTTGTTCACTTCTTTTGGATGGTGATGATGGGCAGTTATTCAAGATGGAGGATGTGAGTGTGGGACTATGGGTTGGTCAATATGGTCGAGAAAAACATGTGCAGTATGAACATAGTCCACGGTTTGCGCAAGCTGGGTGTGTCGATCACTATTTGACAGCACACTATCAGTCACCACGCCAGATGCTATGCTTGTGGAACAAGCTCCTCACCACAAAGGAAGGAAAATGCTGTCATGGATGATGATACTGCACACCACGCCTAGAATATGGCAATTCTTTGTTCTCTCTATTGAAAGAGTGTTCTTGACTGCAAGGCAGTACTCAGGCAGAAGAGGTACTTCTGGCCATAGCTCGGGAGAGGCAAACTATGTGGGGAACTACTAGAGCTGTTACATTTTGAATCATGAAGATTACATTTTTCACTTGAAGAGTATTCTGCCATCCAGATTGAGACTCTGATGTGGATATGAAGTTCAATCCACCATCAGGCTTCAGGGCTGTAAAATGATCTCAAATCTTTCACCTAGGACTCTTGGTTTTCATGTTTGAGGCAAACTGAGTCTTTTCTCAGAGGCCACAGGCAATTGTAGTTTCAGTTAATCAGATTACTGCAAGACATGGCCAATTCTGCTAATGTGTATGTGCAGCATCATCAGATAAACCATTTTTGATTCATGGTCGTTGCCCATTCACATCCTCTTCTACTCAATTTGTTGTCCATCTTTCAAATGGATTTGAAAAAGGTTTCCAACTCTATTAATGAAGGATCTCTCCTACACATGGTAACTCAGATGACCACAAGAGAATAAGAAAGAAGCCCATGGATCTCAACAAGGTGGACAAACTTGACATTCTCCCTCCCAACAAAATCTCTTCACATGACCTCTCTCTATCTGTGGATGCTAGGGAGGAGGAACTTTAGACAAAACAAAAGGGACATTCAAGTGCTACTTTTGCAGACTATACAGAAAGAAACCTCTTTTGCCATTCCAAATTTTTGCTGGAGTTCAGGATCATGCATTTGGTTTAGGATTAGGGCTCTTGATTTTGCTTTTGATAACACAGATGTTTTATCATGTGTGAATATGTACAGTTTTTGTTAGACTACTTGTAACCATGATCTTATGCATTTGTTCAGATGTGTTTGCTTCTGTTCAACTCGTTACAAATTAGATTTGTTCTCTAATTTGAATATATGTCTTTATGTTCATGTGTGTGCTTTTGTTTGACTTGCTATGACCCTTACATTCTCTAATTTGAATGTACACGTATTTTTGCTCGTGTGTGTGTTTCCATTCAACTTGTTATAATACAAATCTCTTCTTTTATTTGAATGTGTGGTTTTCTTCATTTTGGGCCCCGTCTTGAGTTCAATACCTTGAAAGCCACAATGGTAGACTTTGAAAGAGCTTACTATTTTTGGGAATGACATAGATGATGATATGACGATAGACTGAGGTTTTCGATCATTTTGTGATTTAATTTCAATGCTTGTGTATCAACTGGCACTAAAAGCATTGCAAATATAGGAGTGGGTGTTGAAAAGGATTTATTGCAAGCTCAATTGAGATTTAATCAGAAGTTTTGGCTCCCCCACAATAGGTAGATCCTTTGACCCTTTTCATGGTGAATGATGATAGTGCAACTCTTTGATCTACAAATGATGTTATGTGTCATGTGTCATTTTGTCTCACAAACGTACAATGACTTACAACAAGGACCACAAGCTACATATCTATGAATATGGAGATCGTTGGGCAAGGTGGAAGGTAGTAATCAATTTAAATTTTGTTACAAAAGAGAGAGTTTAAAAGAAGTCCATGCATTTTGATAATGGGATAGATCTTGACATGTTTTAGATTTGGAGTGTGCATTCATAGGGTGTACAAGCATTGTGTTAGGGGTGAAATATGTTTGCTCCAAAAAAAAATCAACATAAGGCCCCCCACCCCCCCAAAAAAACAGTTTGGGGGGCCATATCTTTTTCATTTCTTAATGGAATTGAATGATCTAAAGGGCTACTAGAGTGCCCAAAGAAGCTTTACACTTCATTGCACACCAAGCCCAATGAACCCCCTATTGAGCTCACAATTCTACTCTAAATGTTTATGTGTTCATTCATTGTACTATTTACCGAATAGTTTACCCAATAGTAAGACTAGATGTCAAGTGTGTTAGTTTAGTTATTTGGTTAAGTCCCAATTAGTTAAGGATAAATCGCGTATGTTTAATTGTTTGAGTTTTTATTTCAAACCAATTCAAGTGTGGAGGGGGTTTGAAATATTTTGAGAATGGGATATATTTCAATTTGTATGATCTAAAATCACCAAAAGTGATTTGATATTGCATAGCACATTTTGTTGTTGTTACAATTTTGTTGTCTTATGCAAGTTTCCTTTGCAAATTTTATTGGTTTTTGCTTTGTGTTTTTTGGGCTTGGATTCTTGCATTATTGCAAGTGAATCATATGTTGGTTTGGACATAGTGTAACATTTCAAGCATTTTCATGTTATGTTTTATATGTGTGGTGACAACCATAGTTGTAGGTGCTAACATAGTAGTGCACAACATAGGAAATGGATTGTGATTTATTAGCTTTGCCTACATTTTTACCTACACATTGGTGTAGGATTTGGGCATACAATTTTAGCTCAATTTGACCCAATGTGTGAATCACATTTGGAGTACTATGATGAATGGGCATATTCCATAGAAGTTGATGCATCTAGATGAAAATTTGTAATTTCAATAAAGTTATATTCTAACAACAATGTGATGGACTTAATGGTAACCTAACACGTTGACTAACACCAATAGTTGTTTAAAAGGTCCTACATCATCATAGGTTTAAACTACCATCAACCATCATAATAATTACCATAAAAAGAGCTTGTTCACACATGACAAGACACATAGCATGTTAACATGAAACGATAGCTCCATCCATGGGATAACATACTCATATTCAAACATGATGTTTGTGAATTTCACCTAGCATTTATCAAATATGTTGAAAGTACCATTTTCATCTTTGTAACATAACAAGCTTCTCGTTCATTTTTTTCTCATGCCACTTGCTTTCATGCCTCTTTCAAGTTCTCACATCTTTTTGCTCTCATTCATTATTCTTTCACATCCTTGATCTCAAAACTATTTGGAACATTACAATTTCATTATTTCATTGTTTGTTACATCTTATGTCTTTTTTGGTGTTTTTATGTTCTTATGTTTTCTTGTAGGTGTAGTGGCAATGGCAATTTTTTTGCACTCATAATGGAAGAAATGATATTTAGCATGTACATACCGATTGCTCAATTTGTCTTTAAGTGTGAGAATTAATTTCCAAGTAGTTGCAAAAGATCCATGACCAATAAATCAAGGATTTGTTGTTACTGGGTGTTGTTCAAAATGTTTATATGTGTAAAATCAATGTTTATGTTCTTTTCCAAGGGTTCAATCTTTGTGCGATTATAAAAACCATGTTCCTGCACCTCACATGTTTAGATCTACTTGGAAATATCTTCTTGCAACAACATATAACTTCAATTTGAAAATTAAATAAAATATTTAACACAAGATAAGTTCTTTCAAAGTGGTTGCCTACCTAAGGCTTGTTTGTTGTTGCAAGATTTGGAGATATGTTATGGAGGAGGATGTTCATACTAACAACAAGAAGGTCTATGGCACCATGTTGCAACATTGTCAACAAATGATCAACCATTATTTTGAACCTCACCATCCATATGCTCTACCCTCCTAGTTTCACCTTTTGCTCTAACATTTGAAACCATTTTTTGTAGCTTAAAAAAAAATTGGGCCAATTCATGAATGTAACAATGATCAAACCAAGCTTATGCATTAATTGTGTATTGGCAAATTGTTTATATTCTTGTTATTGCCCATGTCATTCATAGATTATAATGGCAAAGATGTCAATAGATGATGGGAAATTTTTTGTTGCTACTAACGTTTTGTTTTGGAAGAAATATAGATTGAAAAAGATGCAATCATTTAGAGGTGGTGATGGAGTAAATTAATAAGGATTAGGGAACAATCTTTGGGAATAGGGGAACATATGAGGGACTAGGGAATAATGATTTTCAAGACAAGCATTGAATTAATGAATGGGCTATTAAAAACATTCTCATTTTAATTGAAAATGGATTGAAAATATAAGGTCTTAATAGTTTCTTAGCATCAATTTATCACAAACTTACTAGCTTCATTAGTTTGTTTGAAATTCACACGAAATTTGTTATTTCATGGGTTTGTCACCAGAATGGGGGGGGAATGTTAATTCAACAACCATTGTTCACAAGTAGTCATGATTACTTCAAACATCTGAGTAATTCCATAACTAAATTGCACCAACAATTAATGATTGAACAACAATTATAAAGTTCACATTATGGACCATGAAGAATTAGCTTGCTCCGGTCTCTTTCTCTTGAATCCACTAAACAAGTTATTGCAGTTTTTTTCCCCTGTCTCACAACATCAAACACTTTATATTCCCACTTATATCCTTTGAGAAGTTGTACAAAGAGATAATAACAACCTTCGTCACCCTCTGCATGTATGCCAAAGATCCCAGGGTTCATCAAGGTGTTCAGTAATTCCTTTCAAAACTCCCACCTGAATGGAAACTCCTTCTCATCCCTCACAATATTTTTGTCCCTAGATTTTTAGTAGCACTCTCCTCCCTTCCCAACTACCATAACAAATTCACTTTCAAACCCCTTCTTTGTTCATCACTTTTTCCAATAGGTCCCTACAACATTTATCATCTTTATTGTGATAAAAGGCTATGGTGTAACGGAAGAACATGACCCTTTATCATGTAATTAGGGCATTCCCCTCACATTCCTTCTTGCTAAGAGTCATTGCAAATCAAAACATACAGACCACACATGTTACTAACATTCAAAAACCAAAAAAAACAAATGTTCGCACTCCTCACACTACTAAGATGTAAAAACTTAGTTTTAGTAGAAGTTCCCTTCAAATATTAAAATGCTCACACTCCATAACCTACAAGCTCCAAAATAGTTAAAAGATACTTCTTGATCAACATTGAGTGTTGTCACAACCATGAAGAAATAAAAACAACATTTTTCACCTGCAAACAACAAACATCACAAAAATAGAAAACATAACAAATGCAAAGTCATGGCATCCTCAACACCTAATGATGATCAATTATCTATTGTTATGTCATTTTCCATCATACCAAAATGCAACAGCCCTTCATCCATTACGTCACATCTTCATCCAAGTTCTTACTTAAGCCTTCTTCACATTGAGATAAGTTGACACATTTTTTGGTCACATGTCCATATTTTTTGCACATCAATGTCATGCATCTAAAACACATATGATGCACATGTAAAGAAGATGAAATAGTTTCAAGTGGTTGAAAGTATTTCATCCTATTTATATGTGCATAATATGTGTTTTAAACACATGACATCCATGTGCAAAAAACACAAAATTCATGAAAAAACAATTTTTGCATGATTTTCAATATCAAATCGTGGGATGGGAAGTTTATGACTTGAAGTTATCACCACATGTTGTGTAAACAACTACATTAAATGTGATGTTATATGAATTTTTGGTGTGAATCCCTTGAAATTTGGATTTTTTTTAACATTGCATTATTGGTTGCTTATCATTAAGTTTAAATGCACCTTAATGTAATTAATATGTCCATAATTATAAAATGCAGTCTTATGTATTTATATTAACTTCAATGAACAACAAGGCATTTGATTGTACAAAACTCACAATGTTTTTTTCTTAATCTAAAGTTATTTTCTCAAACTTCACATGGTATTAAAGTGTGTTCTCTCATCCCTTTATACTTAATTGTGCAAGTTGAACTCCACATAGATTGGTTATTGTAGTGACAATATTTCAATGTTTTGTGAGCATAGCTCCAAACTTAACAATCATGGCATTGATCATAGAAACTCAAAAATGTAGTTCCTAATTTTAGTGACGAAATTTCGAGGAATTGCATATATGGGTGATTTTGCATAATCTTTCGTAGGCTTATAGAATTTATCATATGGTTGTCCTTGGACAATTCCAATGACAATTCTAGAGACAACTCATAACTACTTCATCATTTCCCAAATTAACTACATCATTTCTTAATAAATACCTTACTCCTTTCCCCTACCCACCGGTAAAGATATGGAAAAAGTCCTATTTCATTTTCAAGCTTCACTACCTTATTCCTTTACTAAGAACTACCTCATTTTTTTATTAATAACTACCTCCCTCTTTTACCTTACCCACCATGGATATAATGTTTAATATAATTTAAATTAAATTTGAAATTGATATAAATAATAACAATTGAAAACCAAATGGGACATGATTTAAAAAAAGAAAGTTGGACGTCATTGGTAGTGCGTAACAATGTGGAGCCCAAGTTTTAATAAGTAAATCATAGTGATAAACCATTTGAGGGCCTAATCAAGGTTGGGGTTTTGAAAAAAAAGGAAAAACAAACTCCAAGACTTTGGGCTACTTTTTGTAAATAACATTTATTTGAAACACATTTAAATGAGAAAAATTGAATAGTTCAATTTAAGATTATTATTGTGATATTGGTGATTTTTCACATGAATACATAATTATGTATCAATTTTTTGGTTTATAACAAAAAAACAAAAAATCCCATACAATCCCAAAGCAAGTTTCAATGGACAACCAAACATGTCTTTTGGCAACATTATTTCCTCCACATGTGACCTACACCTAAAGCTAAACATTTTGAACCCATTGAACATAATTTTTTAGCCAAATGGTTAAAAAAATGAATCCTTTGCCTCACAAACATTTCCTTCAAAATTTCAAGATTTTGAAATTTTTGTATGATTTGGTTTTTCATCAAGTTCACCCAATGAACATGTATTTCATAGAAGGGGGCATGTTTTTGTTGTACAAAAAATTTGAAATCGATTGTATGACTTTATGCATTCCTTTCTATTATTTAAAAAAAATACTTTAGACACTTGATATGGTTAGTTGAAGCTCAACTCAAAATGACATCTACATAGTATCCAAATTATTTATAAATATTTTATTAATTTGAAAAGACATCATTTTATGCATGCAACAATCCACTACAACTATAATAATGTAAGATAAAAAAAAATCCAAAGTTGTTGTTTGTAATCTTTAAAAAATAGGTCATTCGTTTTTGGTACCCTAATTGTGAATATACCTTTGAAGATAGATAAAATATGAAATGTTGCACCATTAGGAACACCTCTAGATGTAGACTATATGTTTTGACAATGTGTGAAGTGAAAAACTTTGAATGTTGAAGGTGCAAAAGACATTGAAGAAGTAATTATATTGTAGTAGGAAGGTAACAAGTCTTATAGAAGAAACACAAGTAATTAGAGGGACTACCCTAGCTAGTGGAATTTTGTTTCAGCTAGAAGCATGGAAAAATACATTGGATACTATGATGAGTGGAGGGATTACTACAAGAAAACAATGATATCACTAATTGAACGAAACCATAAAGTTGGATCTACCAGCAAGAAAACTAAGGCCTTATCAATCATTATTGGATGGGTCGAGATTTTAGGAGATATTATTGAATATGATGACCCCAAATTGGCATGCAACTACCATCCTTTCTAATATTAGATGCCAACAAAGCCAATTCAATAACAATAATTAAATCGTCATTCATTAGGCTTTCAAATGAAAACACAACTTGATTTTGTTGTTTATGTCTTAAACTCATTGAAATTGTAGAATGTAATGCATCATTAAGTAGCCAATGCTCATAGGATTAGTCAAAAGCATAGGCAAAAACAATTAAAGAAAGACAATCTTCAATAATTAAAGAGATTCGTTAAGTCAAAGGTAGAGGCATTCAACTAGGAACCTTCACTATAGTCTATCTATTGTAACAAAACACATAGTTGTAGAATGAAATTGCAATGCCTCTTAAAACATAATAATTTTATTAACAAATGTGCAAAACAAAACAACAATAAAATGAATATTATTACTATTCAATTCAAAAGTTTAAAAATGAAAAATAAAACAATATGAAAAATCAAAAGCTTAATTACTTGGTTTTTAATTTTCTTGGCCAAATTCTAATTTCAACACATGCCTAATTCCATTCAACTATTTTCCCTTCCTAGATTTCTTGGGCCAAGAAATGCACTTTTGCAAATCTGCTTGAACATGCTTAATGGAAACATATTTAAAAATTTTGCAAACTTTTTCCTATGTTGTGCCATATGGACATGATTTTGAAAAAGTGTGCCCAAAACAATTTCCTTGGAAAGTTTTTTTCTAAACTAAAAGATTCACAACTCCTAATTGATTTTAGTTTAATAGTCATGGCATTAAGATTAGAACTTTCATCTTTGACATAAATAATGATTTCTTTCCTTAAGCCATATTTGTCCAACAAATTTGTCAAATTTTAAACGAAGGTTTGTCTATTAGTTTTTGTAAATTCAAACAAGCCAATAATCACATGTTTTGGCTGCCAATCGCTCCCCAAAATTTTTAATGATCGATGTAAACACATCATAAGCTTCTTTAGACATCTAAAGATCAAAGTTAGTAGTTGAAAAATGACATTTTGCCAATGCAAGTAGAACATACAATTGATTTATTTTCTCCATTAGCCCTAGCAAAGTTTCTCATGAAAATTATTTCCGAAAAGGGAAATTTAATTTTGGAGATAAACGCAGAACCAAATGTTTTAGCCAAACACTTTTCACAAATTGAATTGGTAAATTATTTTTAATAATCAAAAGACCAAGGTCTTGAAATAATTCTTTCTATGGCACATCTTCCTTTTGGAAATAATCTTTCATAACAATTTTTTCTGAGATTTGACCTTCCAAATATATATACATATTCTTTTGTAGGTTGTTTTCCTTTGTTTGTTTCAGTGAATTGTTCACTTTTTCAAATCTTTTTACAACAACAATATGATTTACATCCACATGTTTTTTAAGAGAAATTATTCCATTTTTTTGTTATTAAAAAAAAATCCTTTTCTTGCTTGTGTTATTGGATTTGTTACAATTATTGGATTTTTTATACAAAATATACAACGCATTATTTGTGCATTTTCAAGATTAATTTTTGAATTATCATTTACACAATAAAAGCCCCAACATAAATATGTTGTTCCATGAGGTTTTCAGAATTTCCTTTTTAGCATGTAATTTTTCAAGGTTCAATTTCGTTAATCTTTTCAATTTCATTATCTTAATTTTTGTTTGTTTCAATTTGCACAATAGGGTTCTTTTCAAATCTCTTTTTCATTACATAATTCATACATA
>Ga0209208_10006173_pt1 | contig 16526 bp, 8 predicted proteins | sample S1TSphfallax_3_FD_187694 | JGI IMG/M metagenome (GOLD analysis project Ga0209208, IMG submission 187694) | Host-associated microbial communities from peat moss isolated from Minnesota, USA - S1T2_Fd - Sphagnum fallax MG (SPAdes) (version 2) | ecosystem: Host-associated > Plants > Peat moss >...
TTTTAAAAAAATAATGTACATAATTACATTTATTTCCTTTAGAAATTCTTAAAATCATTTGAACAAAAAAAAATTGAATTTCATTATTCAATAACATTTCAATGACCATTCATTTGAAAAAAAATAAATTAATAAATGGATTTTTTTTTGTTAATATAGTAATATTACCTATGTTAAACTACTTTCAATTATTATATGACTATTTTTCATTAATTAAAATTTTTGCACCCTACATTATTTATGGTTATTTATGGCTTTTTAAATTACTTTTGGTTATTTTAGCTTATGTTATTTTTAATTATTGTAAGTTTTAAATTTTATTCTATGTTATTTTTTGCTATTGTAAATTATTTCAGTCTAAGTTACTTGTAGCTATTGTAAGTTACTTTTGGTTATTAAAGATTATTTCACCTTAAGTTATTTTTGTTTATTATAAATTATTTCACCCTAAATGTTTTTTGGCAATCCTAAACAATTATAATATATATGGCTATTGGTGGTTATTAATGCCTATTAGTGGTTAATTTATTAATAATTATTGGTGGTTATTCTATCAATGGCCATTAGTAGTGATTTTATTAATGGCTATTGGTGGTCATTATCTTGGTGGCTATTTTATTAATGGTTATTGGTGGTCATTATTTTGGTGGCTATTGGTGGTTATTGTATTGGTGGCTATTCGTGTTTATTCTATTGGTGCCTATTGGTGCCTATTTTATTTTATTAATGGTTATCGGCAGTTATTATATTAATGGATATTAGTGGTTATTATTGGTTATTATATTAATGACTATTATATTAGTGGTTATTGGTGGTTATTCTATTGATGGCTATTGGTTGTTATTTTATTCATGGTTATTGGTGGTTATTTTATTAATGGTTATTGGCGGTTATTTTATTAATGGTTATTGGCGGTTATTTATTAATGGTTATTGGCGGTTATTTATTAATGGTTATTGGCGGTTATTTTATTAATGGTTATTGGCGGTTATTTTATTAATGGTTATTGGCGGTTATTTTATTAATGGTTATTGGCGGTTATTTTATTAATGGTTATTGGCAGTTATTTTATTAATGGTTATTGGCGGTTATTTTATTAATGGTTATTAGTTGTTATTCTATAAATAACTATTGGATGTTATTTTATAAATGCTTATTAATGGTTATTCTATTTATGACTATTAATGGTTATTATATTAGTGGGTATTGGTGGATTTTTTGTCATTACATATTGGTGGTTATAATGGTTATTGTATGGTGGCTATATATTCATGGTTATTGGTGAATATTTTATTGTGGATATTGGTGGTTATTAATGTTATTATATTAGTGGTTATTAGTGGCTAAGATATTGATGGCTAGTGGTGAATATTTTATTGGTGCATATTGATGGTTATTAATGTTATTATATTAGTGGTTATTAGTGGCTAAGATATTGATGGCTATTGGTGAATATTTTATTGGTGCATATTGGTGGTTATTAATGTTATTATATTAGTGGTTATTAGTTGGTAATATATTGATGGCTATTGGTGAATATTTTATTGGTGCATATTGGTGGTTATTAATGTTATTATATTAGTGGTTATTAGTTGGTAATATATTAATGGCTATTGGTGAATATTTTATTGGTGCATATTGGTGGTTATTAATGTTATTATATTAGTGGTTATTAGTGGGTAATATATTAATGGCTATTGGTGAATATTTTATTGGTGCATATTGGTGGTTATTAATGTTATTAGCTATTGGTGGATATTGGTAGTTATTAATGTTATTGTATTAGTGGTTATTGATGGTTATTATATTAATGCATATTGGTGATTATTTTGTTGTAAACCATTGGTGGTTATTTTATTAATGGTTATAAATGGTTATTGTATCATAAGTTATTGTTGGTTATTATATGTTATATTATTAATTATTGATGATTATTGTATTATAAATTATTGTGAGGTATTATATGTTATAATATCATAGGTTATTGGTAGTTATTATATTGTAAGGTATTTTAAATTATTTTTCATTTTTAATTATTTTTACCTTAGGTCATTATATTATATTATATATTATTTTAAGTTATTATATTTATGATAAAATAATTTATAATAACATAAAGTAGAATGACTTTGAATAACTTAATGTATAACTTGAAATAACATACATTAATTTAAAATAAAATAACCTAAGGCATAGCCTAAAGTTAGTTGAATAATTTAATTTAGAATAACTTAAAAGCTTATAATAAATTAGTTAAAATACCTTAAGGTAAAATAACGTATAGTAGTTTAAGGTAGAATAATTTATAATAACCTATAATAACATAAAATATAAGTTATAATAACTAAAACAACTAAAAATAATATAGGGTATATCATAAAGTAACATAGATCAAATATTTTTAAAACCATATAAATAAACCTTTTTTACTATAATAAATTATAATAGTGAATTATGTTAACTAGTGATGAAACATGATGTCTACATAATGATATTATAGTGAAATAACTTTCATCAAGGTGAAATCAGTTGAATGCAATGAAGTTATTTCACTTTTAAGGTCCCATAGTGATTTATGCTAGTAAATTGCACCCCATTTTTATAGTAGTGATTCCACTTTTGGGTTTTTTTTTCAGACATTTAATGGTTCAATTGCATTGCCACACTTTATACACAAATGTATATCCTTCTAAAAGCTTGTTGGTGCAATGCAAAAATTTCACAACCATACCACACTTGATTGAACTAGCATGGAGAAACCTTTAACATGAGGTAGTTATAAACAAATTAATGAATATTGCAAACCAAATATGTTGTTCATATAAACAAGGTACCTCAATGTAGTTGGATATATATTAATATCACAACTATCCTAGAAATTGAAAAATGAAAAATGATTTCGTTCTTATTTTCTAATTTTGTACCTTGTTTTCCATAGGTAAGGTGTTACAAATAGAACATTACATTGTAAGAGATATATATATATATATCACCCTAGTAGAAGCAATTACAAGGATAACAATTGAATCCAACTTTTACATGCATTGTTGAAATTGATAATGACAACTCCTTTCATCACGATGCACTGTCAAAGAAGAATTTTTTTTAAAGGCAAATGGAAATGATGAGTGTTAAAATATTTTGGCATTGAAATGAAACCCATAAAAAAACTTAAACAACCTAATTGGAAATATCAAGAGATTGTTTCCATGGTTCAAGCAAAGTGAAATAAACACATTACATCATTAGATGTGATAGAGTCCAAAGATTGTTTTGAGAGTGTTGTCATGAAATAGAAGGTCTTTGCAACTATGATGGGATTTGGCCACATTGTGCAAATGAGAAATGGGCTTGCCCATAAGGAAAAATGGGCAACTATGTATGGTAATTACAAGGAAATCTAAGACTACATCACTAGGACATGTCATAATGAAGAATTTTTGAAAAATTACACTAACTTTTTCCTATGGCATTCAACAAAACCATTTATGAAAATAGAAATGCATTAGGCCCATATTATAGTTGTCACACATTTGGGATGTCATGAATGTAAATGATGGTGTGTACATAACTTTTAGTCATAATTTAAAACTAGTTATACCAAATGGATATGGATCCCCCGCATGTGATGAAGTTGGTCCTTTGTTGTACACTTTTCTAAAGATTTTTTACAATTTTTATAATGCGAAAAACAATTGTGCAAATCAAGTAGACATGAACAATTCTATGACACCCAAGGTATTAGCACATCAATCTACATTAATCCATCATGAAGCTTCATTTTATAGCCCATCGAACTTGAGATGGGCAATAATGCAACAACAAACAAGGGAACAACATCGCATGTTCAATGTATGGTCCTTTTAACAAAATCAAAGGTTTTCACCCCCTAAGATCAACCAACATTAATGGTCATGTAAAAGTAAAAGTCCTGCTACCATTTAATGATTCAACATGAACACCAAATGCAAGAAGAAGAATTGGAAATACATGAGTTTGTAGATGAGATTATGTCATTCATCAAAATTTGGCGAATGTAATGGAGCAAAGTAAAAACCTTTGTGGAATTGATAAACCAAATTCATTCTTTTAATTTATAGGTTGAGGAAAAATGAGAGAAACTTTAATGTGAAAATATTTATATGTAACTTGAATACCTTAAACACTAAGATGTAGGCATAAACTAAACCTAGAAAACTATGGTGAATTCAATTATAGGTCTCACATAGATAATGGGTCAAACATTTGCACCAAAAAAATAATCCCATACTTGATGAACACCTGTTCATTAAGGCTTATTGAACATAAAAGTTTTAAACATGAAAATACAATCAATTCAAAATGAATGAACAACAATCAAAACCAATAAAGTAGGAACATAAATAATATAATATTAAAAGTAATTGGAAACTACTAATTGATCATACTTGTAACCTTGCTTGTGCACATTATATCCACCTATATATTCTTTCAATGCACATTCATACACAATATGTGAAGATGTAATTGAAAATTGATTTGACAACACAATAACACAAACTATATATATATGTAATGTAAGTTGATGACTAGCAAATATATAAAGATTAAAGCTTAAGATGGCATATATATAATTCTTCCATTGCAATTGTGTGTGTGTGTGTGTGTGTGTGTGTGTGTGTGTATAAACAAGTTGTAACATGACAAAAGTTGATCAAACATGCTTACTAGCTATAGCTTTGATCATGGAAGCCACCCAACTTAAATCGTGTTATTTCATCTTCAAATGTTCAACATAGATCATCAAGGGTGTGTACACCTATTCCCTAACTATAGGTTAATTTTATAGCATAACACAATTGCACCTTGGAATCAACAACTTATGAGGCTCTCCACACACAAGTGAATTGCACATAAGACTAGGTATTCAATTTGACATGGGAAGCATGTTGGGATAGAGATTTGCATTAGACCTTAGGCTTGGAAAAAATGGAAATCGTGATTTTATGATCATCTAAACCATGGTTCCATGATGAAGAAGATGTAACACGTAAAACATGCATGAGCAATGCATCTTGGAAGAATGTTACAATTGCCTTGTGACAATTTGTTAGTTACTGACCATGGTGGAAATTGATCACGATCATGGTGATCATGGTGACAAAAACTTATTGTATTGCAATTAATGTTCATGTACAACTCCTAGTAGGTAGATCATTAGACAATGATCAATGCACAAAGGTATTGCCATCAATCAAGTTCATGGATTTGTTTTGCATGGACTCAAATTTTATTTTATTTTACCTCATGTGAAACTAAACTATAGTATTTAAATCCAATTGCACATGAGTTATGCATGAATTGTGATCATGAACCAAATGTAGTAGCTAACTATGATGCCATGAGCTTCAAAAATATAATTCAATTGGCAATTGTAGCAACAACCCATGATCATCATTTATTAGAAATAATAATTTTGCATTGGTAGTGCTGACATTTCTAAGGCACATGAATATTCTTGCCACAAACATATAATTACTTAACTCATAGATCCATTTATTGCTAATTATCATTCCAACAATCCGAAGAATTATTTTTTAGCAAAATCAAACTAATAAGGTAAAATTAATGCAATGTATTAATGTGCAACAAACGTTCCCATTTCTTTATGTCATTAGTTGCAATATGTGACTTTTTATTATGCATGGACATATAATTGGTTCAACAATGAGAAAGAGAGATAAAGAGAGACAAAAATAATGTTATAGGAATTCCAAGGTCAACATCCATAAGATTTTCACCCACAACATACTTTGTCAATGTGTTTTAAGAAAATCATAAAGTCTAATTCCATTTAATAAATAATGTGTGTTTTTATTGATAGACCTTGTGTTTGTCATGTCTAATTTTTCTTTTCTTATGTGGTTTTTAAACTTGAAAATTGTTGAACACATTATTTGCAAGAATGAATTGTTTAGTTTTTTTCAACATGTAAATTTTCATGATCTTTTATTCTTATGACCCATTTATGTGTGAAGGCATGACATGTAACACTTATTGTTTCCAAAGATAAAAAATTCATTTGACATCCATCTTTCTAGGACACACTTTACATCTTATACATACTATGCACAAATTATTGTGTTGTAGCAACAATCTTCTTCTTGGGTAGAATTATTACACAAAGAAAAAAAAAAGATTTATGCACCTTGATCTCTCCTTCCTTTGCTTCTTCTTCTTCACCATCATTTTCTTTCTTTTCAAGAGTCTCTTTTGGGAGTTGAAATTTGGAACAAGATTTTGGTGATGCTCTTGATGTTTTGGTAATGAATCCTCGTTGTATCAAACAACACAATTTGATTTTATTGATGCACACTACAAGGGTAGTGAAGAAGAAAATATCATTTTCTGCTTGCTAATCCTCCTCTTGTTACTAGTGTAATGGAGTACATGATCCTCTTATTGTTGCTAATGTTAGTGCCATTGAAAACATGATCTTGTTGTTGCAAACAAACATGATTTGATTATAAAAATTTCCAATACATGTAAAAAGGAAATGTAATTGTCAAATTCAAAAACAAGATTGTGATTATAAATGTGGGAACCAACAACAATTAGAAAATTAAAGACACAAACACATAGAACCACAAAGACATAAAAAGACATAAACATAAAGAAACAAAGAAACAAACAAATACACACTTCTTGTTAATTATTACATTGCCATGAACATCATCATTGTTGCCATCAACACACATTTTTTGAAATTTTTTGTTGTCCCCAAGTTCACGAGTTTTCAAGTTCCCCAAGTTCCTAAGCTTCAAGGTTGTGAGCTTATGGAAAAAACACTTTAAAAATGATAGATAATGTGATTTTCAACCTAGGTTCATAACTTTGTAGTTGGAGTTAAGAGCCTATTATCCAAAACATTCATAAGCTCCCATCAAATTTAGAACTACTCAAAGAAAACTCAAGGAACCAAGACAAGCCAACAATTTGATGAATAAAAAAAATACTTGAGTTCAAGGCTTGACATTGAATAATCTTTTGAAAAAATTAAAATTCCAAGAAAAATACATTTTATAACATGTTCACGTCACAAGAGTTTGAAACTTGGAGTATGCTTTCAATGTCTTTTGATTATACTTATAAAACTCTTTGTAAGTGTGCAAGGATTAGACATCAATAATAAATCATTACTTTCATTATAACCCACAATGCACTTGCACCATATCCATCAACAAAAGTTCCACAAATGTTTTTTAGAAAAATAGAGATGACTCACAAAATTCAAGTTTTATCCTTCCAACTTATAGTTAATCTCATCTACACCTCTAAATTTTGGGAGGGAGGAAACTAGGATGAAAATTGTCTTGTATTGCCATACGCTAATAGAAGCCTTCTATTATGTAGCCATATAATTTGCAAATACATGTGACTATGGTGTAATTATTAAATTGCACATATATCCTTCCATGTTGATTAACTTCTTGGACTTCATCCAAGAATAGGCCTTTATGTTCATTTAATCACTAAATTAGTTACAACTTGGTTACTTTTTATGGTATGCATATACATTTAATATACATTAAAAATGTTGTGGACTACATTTTTAAATATATTTAGCTTGTATTCATGTTATGTTAAGGTATTTATTTTGTGTTCATGGTATATTAAACATATAATTGTTCATATTATGGGCATATTATAATAAAAATATTTCAATTTGATTTTATATGGTTTGTTTAAAGATATATCGTGTCATTTAATATATGGTTAAATAATAGTGGTGGAGTCATATTGATGTGATATGATCATCATATTAAAAAATTATTAATTCTTGACAAATAATTAGCATCAACTAATTGATTACCTAGTATAAATTATGGCATAACAAATTTTATTTAATTTTTTCACTAAATTTTAACTAATTCTAACCAATATATAATAATTGATTATTTAGTTAGTTATTTCAAAAAATTAAAATAAATAAATAAATAATAATCATAAATTAGTACAATAATGAAAAATTTAATGAATTATTCACATTGATTAATTAATAAAAATATGAAAAAAATTAATTAATTGAAATTAATTTACTTGATTACCATGGATTAATTCACTATAAATTTGAACTAATTAGTCTAATTCAAGTAATTAGTCCATTGCTTAATTTAAATAATAAATTATCAAATAATTTAGATAATAAACTATTATATAATATAAATATTTTCATTTTGGGAATCCATATGATTAATCATTTAAAAATTATTTCAATTTAGATCATAAAGATTTTGATAATTATTTAATAATTATTTATTTGATAATTAATAATATGAATTAAATTATTAACTAATTATCTAAATTTGACTAATTAATTCAAATAATAAATCTCGATAATTAATTATTTGATTTAAATAACTAATTAACTATCTAATTTAGAGTCATTAATTCAAATAATTAATCCAAATAACCTTTTTTTAGATATTACAATTTAGATAATTAATTATTTTAATTAGATTAATTAATTTAAATCAATAATTTATAATATTTTGGATAATTAAATTGAATAATGAATTTACATATAAAATTGTCAAACAATTGATTGTTTAATTGTATAATTTACCCCCCCCCCAAAAAAACATAAACATAAACATAAACATAAACCATGTGCAAGAATTGTTTTCTAATTGCAACCCAATTTGTAACTAAGGTGAAATCAACAAATTTAACCCATATGCTTTGTCCTTGAAATTCATCTCACAAACTATATAAATTTTATTTTATTTTATTATGTTTTCACATTAAAATGCATGTGTTAATTTGGGATAAACTCAAAAATGTTTAACCCTAAGAAAATTTAAATAAATAAATAAATTCATATGGCTATTTTTAATTCACCTACCCTTTTACCTTTGTAATTAGTCGCCTACCTACGTAAGTAAGTAGGTGGTAGTGTAGGTAGGTAAGTATGTGGTTTAGATAATTAATTATACCTTATCGATCTAGTTTTATTTACCTATTCAAATTTACCTAGGAACCTAAGTAGGACCTATCAACCTACCTACTTAGGCTTATATACTAACTTATTTAACTACTTGAATAAATAAATATTTCTTTTTGTTTTCCTAAATTCAATTTACATGCCACATGGCAAATTGTTTTAATGCCACGTGTCACGATATATGATCATTTAAATATGAACAATCATAATGATTTTTTAATTTTTATGGAAATGCACAAATTATGCCATGTGGCAAAAATTGATTGGCCATGTGTATCAATATCAAGACATCCATAATGCATGATGGAGATCAAAACTTTCATTTTATTTTATTTTATTCTTTAAATGCACAAATGATGTCATGTGGCAATGTGTAATTGGTTATTATGGAAGTTGCACATTGTGATAATTAATTGGAAAATATATATGGTTGATTGTATACTTCATGTACATGCATTGTGTTGATGTCATATTAGATCATATTTGCAACTACATGTTGGTTGCAATTAAACTTATGCAATTATTGGAAATATTAACTACATCAATGATCTACAACTAGATTTTAATTGCAATTTGAAGTTGCAAAATGAGCTTTTTTACTAATGATATGCAACAAAAAATCCACCTTGAAAAATGCACTATTTTTAATAATTCAACTAAGCATTTGATTAGACTAATTTTTTTGGGAAATGTTGTTACCCATCTCACCCTTACTATCTTTGTTTATTTTTTTGGGCAACAATATGGTGTGGATGTTGAGTAACACACCACCATTGGTAATACTAACATCGTAAACAACTTGCTCAACTTTTCATTGTTGTGTATTGCTAGTTGTACGTGGTGTACGTGGCATTATGTGATTTTTCTTGTTGTCCCTTGTAGCATTCACATTCACACATAATATGTAAAAATAAGACGCAATTGAAATTTGACAAAACAAATTGAAGATGACCAACAAAGTTATGATATAATTAAAACTTGACAAAATATATTCATAAACAATAGAAATATGATGATGCAATTAGAAGTTTGATAGTTGATCATACAAGTGTAGCTTTGTTGATGCACATATTGGATGGTTATATTGAGTTGGAAAAAAAAATAGATTTTTTTTTTTCAATTCATGACATAAATATGAACAATAGATTCATGGTATTAGCAAAGATGTGATATGATTGAAAATTGATAAACAAGAGCACAAACAATAGAGATATTTAGATGTAATTGGAAATTAACAAGTGATGATACTTACAAAATTGTTCATGCACATATCAAATTGGGCTATGTTGAATTGTGATATAAGCTTGAAAATTTGATTGTTGTTGTTCTTATTAAAACCTAATAGTTGATGCCTATTGAAACTAACTCATTGTAGGTTAACAAATTTGAGCCATGAAAAGGATAGTAAATCACACAAGTCACCTTAATTTCCACAAGAATTGGCAATTAATGGTTTCAACTTGTTGGTTATGTCAAAGAAGGTTTCTTTTAATATTTGAAAATTTTGAATATAATGTTTGTCATCATACTCTATCAATTTCTTAAAAAGACCAAATTGTGTTATGTGGCTTCACCCAATAATTAAGATAAGAACCTATTAAATTTAAGTTGCAATACAAAGAGTGCAAAACAAAAGTTGTAATCAAAGTTTGAAAAATCATCACATTGTCAAGGTTGGAAGTTGAAAAAAAAATTGATGAAATTGATTGGGGTCTTTCCCTACTATGTTGCAAGATTATGACGAGGAAAACAATTGTGCCCATTGCAACCACAAATTGCTCATTGTCCATGTTGAGTTGAAATTGGAAAGAAAGACCTACAAAGAACATGTGAAAAATGACAAAAATGAACTACCCAAAAAAAAATGGCGGTGACAAAGAACATAATGCATATACAAAATACATCATTAGAATGCAAAGAAAAGAATAAAAATGTATATTTTTTGGAAGAAAACAAAAAGTTTGCATTCACCAAGGGACAATGACGAAGAGAAGAGTTGCATAGGATCTAGTGACAAGGTGATGAAATGAGTTCATCAAAAGAACTTTAAACCACAAATTGTTGAAAATGTTTGAAGCTTCAACACAAATTTATGACCACACAAAGATAAACAAACAATTGCAACATCAAAGAGAATAAAAACAACAATGGAAAAAAATGATTAGAAGTGATGAGAAAAAAACACAATGCATATCAAATTTAAAGAAATTCAAAGAAAATTTGATGAAGAATTGAGGAGGTGATGCTTGTCAGAAGTTCAAGTATGTAGCAATAACGATGAAAAAAATAGAGAGACACAAAGATCCATCAAGGAGGTGACGTTGACATTGATGGAAAATTGAACTCTATAGCAACAATAATGAAATAAAATAGAAATACACAAATATCCATTGAGGAGGCAATGTTGATAGTGATGACAATTGTGGAAAATGAATGGACATTTGGGGAACAATTGTGACCACATTAGTGTGCTACCAAGATATCATCCACGTAAGCTAACTTTTTTGTTATAGATGTGGACATAAAATAAGATAAATTATGAAAAATGACGTGGTTTGAATAATTTGTACCCTTTTCACAAAGTTAGGGCAAAACATGATAAACATGGTATTATTGATAATGCAAGAGTGAAAAAATCAAGAAATAAGGAAGGATATATACAAACTAATGCAACCAAACACCTTTGATAAGGGGTAGTAAATCACCACTAATCCAAAGATAAAAATAACGTTGATCTAGGATGAAGGTATTAACTAACTATATTACATTTAATATAATTTGATATAAATCTAATCTAATGAACTCAATTGACAAAGAGTTAAAGTTTCATCTATTTCTAACGCCTTCCTTGAAACCTATGTTTTATTATAAGCAAAAATTCTTGATGACTAAACATAATGTTTTACTGCAAGCTTCCCCCAAATGAAACTTTGGAGCAACTATGGGACATTGTTAGTATTTTATCTACAGTAAGAGATGCCTATTTTTAATTTATAATTTATGTTACATATATTACATATATTTGTAGTTTGTCTCTAACTTGATTTGTACATATCTTTCTTTAGAATGAAGTAATTCTTTTGATGATGTGGTTGGTGTTAGTTTTACTTTGATGAGCTCGTGGTTTCGTATCAAATGGATTCTTTGCCTGTCTTTTCAACTTTTTTTTTCCCAATGCATGAGAGTTATAATTCACCATGTTGTTTGAAGTGATAGATGAAATATCATTTGATCCTTTGAATGAGTTTGGTGTGGAACTTATTAATTTTTTTTCAAAAACAAGTCCTTCAACTAGTAAACAATATCCTAAATTTAAAGTTCTATCATTAGGCCAAGTTAGGAAATTTTAAGTTATGTGAGTTGAAAAAAGACATGGGATATACACTACTTGAATAGAGTGTGAAAGTCAAGTGGTTGGTTTCCACGGAGCAATTTGCAAAAGTCTCAAAACCTTAAGAAAGGTGAAGGCTTATGTGAATACTAATAGCCTTGGTTTTACATAGTGATTGAAAGTTTCATGCAAGTTCAAGAGAACTTGGGCTTTTAGATTTCAAACTTCGCCTTGTTAGGAATTCGGGGTGGATTTAACAACTTGAGACAACTTTCAAACTTGGTTCAACTGAAAGCTTTTGTCAATATGTTAACTAGTTGACGATCTGTTGATATATATAAAATATGGACTTGTTTTTTCTCCACCATATCTTTAACAAAGTGTAAATGGATCTCAAAATGTTTGTTTTTGAATGATAAATTGGATTATGTGATATTTTTATGGGATTCTGATTGTTACAATGTATGTTAATGGGACTTGATTTGAGAAATCCAAGTTCACAATAAGGATTCTTAATCTAAAAAACTTTTTTCGACACATCAACTAAAGCCTTGTATTCTGATTTAGTGGATGAAAGCGAAACACAAGTTTGCTTCTTGGCATACCATGTGATAGGAGTGTTGTCGGTGGTGAACAAAGACCCCCCAGTCAATTTGCATTCATCTAAGTAACCCCTTTAGTTAGCATTGCTATAACTAGTGAACATCAATCCATTGGATTTAGGGTAGAAAAGACCATAGTTAGGCATACCTTTAATGTAGCGGATGATTGACTTGATGGCTTGTAGATGAATCAATTAAGGTTGTGTTGTAAACCTTGAGACAATATTGATTATGTACATTATGTCCTAGTGGGTGTTGGTAAGAAAAACTAGTTTTCCGACCATGTGTTGATACATATGTGTGTCCATAGGAGGATATTTCATGTCCTTTTGAAGCTTGATATTTTCTGGCAATAGAGTTTTAAATGGATTACAATCAGTCATGCCAAATTCATCAATAATGTTTTGAACATACTTAGTTTGATGTAGAAGTAAACCATCTTGATGATGAGTAAATTGGATGTTGAGGTATTTTGTGCAAAGTTCAAAAGAAATCATCTTAAACTTATTGTGTAGTTCTTGCTTAAGCCAAACTATTATCTCATGATCAATATCTCCTATGAAGAAAAAATCATCCACATATAGTATCAAGATGACAACTTTGTTATAACATTGAAGATAATACAAATTTCCATATGATGAAGACTTTTTCATGTGATTGTGTTTTAAAAAATTGTCAATTTTGCAAAGTCATTCAAGAGGAGCTTGTTTAAGACCATACAATGCATGATTAAGTTTGCACACAAGACTAGTGAAACTTGATTGTTCATAACCTTGTGGTTGTTGCATGAAAACCTCTTCTTGTAAACGATTGTTTAAAAATGTTGTTTTGACATCAAGATGGTGCACTTTCCATCCTTTGGTTCTAGCAAGTGCACTCATGGCTTTGATGGTGTGGCACTTTGCCATTAGAACATAAAATTTGGAGTAATGAAGTTCCTTGTTTTTGTTGGCACCCCCAAGCTATGAGTTTCACCTCAAATTGATATGGACCACCATTGATTCCCAAGTTTCATTTTGTAAATCCATTTGCATGTGATTGTTTTGTTTTTTTTAATGGCAGAGAAACAAGAGTCCAAGTTTTCATTTTGTTGATGTTGTTCATTTCATCATCCATCACAACTCGTTAGTTAATATCAAATTCAATTTCTTGGTAGGTGAGGTCTTTTTTAAGGTTTGCAACAAATTGATCTAGCTATATAGAGGGACATTTAATCCATATTGGATGATGCATTACATCTTTCACTCCATCTTGAGATGTAGGTTGCTCGATTTGATGGGTCAATACCTTCAATGGTCTGGTTGAGCTATTAGTTTGTGCAAGTGAAAAAATAGGTGCAGATGAAATTTCAAAATGTATTAGTTTTGGTGATCTAGTATGAGATGCATTTCTTAGAGGTGTGAGGCTAGGACTAGTGAGAAATTTGTTTTGTGTGGTGTTAGTAAAAGAGGGATCAGAACTTACTTGGTGAGATGTAGTAATTTTGATGATTGACTTTGATTTGATAGTCCATTGTTGCAAGTCAAAATTGGAAAACTTTTTATAGCTATAATATTTGAAAGAGGAAACTTGGATTCATCAATCTTGACGTCTTGAAAGATGATTATAGTGGATGGACAATAACAGCGGTAGCCTTTGGTGTATTCGTCCTAGCCCAAAAGAATGCATTTTGAAGCTTTTGGATTCATTTTGTTGTGTTGATGGGCTAGTATTTGAACATACACTCAAGTGCCGAATGTGTGAAGATGAGAAACATCTTGTTTTCTCCCAATGAATGTTTGCTCATGAGTCAAATTCTTGAGTGACTTTGGTAGGCATGTGGTTCTAATGAAAAAAAATCTTGTTGTTTCATAGATGGATATGTTGACATGCTTAGTTGTGCCATTATTTTAAGGAGTGTATGGCTACAACCTTAATGAATAATATTATTGTTTATTTAATATCGTTGAAACTCCATAGACGAATATTATCCACCATGGTTGAATTGAAGTATTTATAGCTTTTGATTTATGATTGTTTCAACCATTCCTTTGAATCTTTTGAATTCTTCAAAAACTTGATTCTTGGTTTTGATAAAAGCCATTGAAATGTGTTTGTAGTTATTAATAAATGTGACAAACAATGTGCGCCATTATGAGCTTGGTGTTTGAAGGGATCCCAAACATTGTTATGCACTAGTTAAAAGCTTTATTGTTGTGGATGTGCTTCTTGGAAATTTTTTACAAGCTTGCTTCCCAAGTTGATAGATCTCACATGTGAAACTGACATGAGGAAAACAAGGTAGTCCTAAGACTACACTTGATTTTGTTGACTCATGAAATGACTGAAAATTTATATGTCCAAGCCTTTTATGCTAGAATAATGCTCAATTGAACTCCTGTGATTGTTCAACATTACATATTTGAACATTCATAAGACTTTTGCTTCAACTCTACAAAAGCCTTTTAGATTTCCTATTTTATGTCCTTTGCTAAAATGCTACAATTTTTCATCTTTCAAATGAGACTTGTGGACTTAATAAACTATACTGCATAATCATGATTAGATATGCATCCAAGTGATAAGAGGATATGTTTAATCCTAGGAACGTAGATAGCTTCATTAATTCATTTTATTTCAACACAAGGAAATTATATGAATACAATTCCTTTGCCTGCAACATTATTGCGAGTAAGGGCACCTACTCTACTCTTACCGGAATAGTATTGGCCAATTCTGGGCTGGACATTGCTCTACATGATACTTATTATGTGGTTGCACATTTCCATTATGTTCTTTCTATGGGAGCTGTTTTTGCTTTATTTGCAGGATTCTACTATTGGATAGTGCAAGGTACGATACTCGCTAATCTTGCTGGAGACGCATGTCTCTGCATTGGGCCTATTATGCTAATCCTTGCCTCGGCGGTCGTTATCTTAGGACATGGCCATGGAAGCTTCGAGGCCGGGAAATTTACCGTCAAGGAGAGGTGGATAACGAACTTCAATAATGGACGCCTGCATTAGTCAGGTATACCTGCCACAATTTAAGGGTGCCGAGTGTAGATCGTTTTTGCCATGTATGTACCATTTCCCTCACCGATCCAAGGGAAGGAGAGGCCCCGTATAGTGGACACCCTAGAAATGATACGTTGGGAAGAAAAATATTAAATTCACCACAACCCAATCAATGCCTAGAAGGCTCTCTAAATGGGACTGGAAACGGTCGAAACAAGGTTAAAGTAACTATCACCAGGACTTATCAGGGGAACCTGATTGGGCTAGCGATGACTTGATAACCATGACTTCTATCTAAGAGTTATCAAGAAAAAGTAGGGCATATTGAGTCTGCCTTATTCTATGAGAAAGTAACTAAGGCGAGTCTATAGACTGTTTTAGATTGTCTTTCAGCTGACAGTATATGTAAGTGTTTTATTGATGGAAAATACAGGAAACTTATTGACATCATTTCAGACCCCCAAATCTTGATTACTGTATATGAACACCTAAAATCAAAACCAGGAGACATCAAACCTAAGAAAAACATTAAAAAAGAGACCTTGGAGGAAATGAGTATGAAATGGATTTACTGGACGTCTGAAAAGCTAAAGGAGGTTTTTTTAATTTCAACT
>Ga0209208_10006174_pt1 | contig 16526 bp, 10 predicted proteins | sample S1TSphfallax_3_FD_187694 | JGI IMG/M metagenome (GOLD analysis project Ga0209208, IMG submission 187694) | Host-associated microbial communities from peat moss isolated from Minnesota, USA - S1T2_Fd - Sphagnum fallax MG (SPAdes) (version 2) | ecosystem: Host-associated > Plants > Peat moss >...
AGTTCTCACACCAAAAAAAATCAACATCTATATATCAACCAATTTATCATTAAATTTGATACATCCTTATGTGTTTTTAGTATAATACCTAGGTGATATTTGACACATCTTGTAATACCTATCGAACATTGTTAAAGATTAGCAAACGACATGTGTATGATAAAAATTTGACACGATGTCTCGTGGGAACACAAGTGTGTTTTATCATCTTTTTGTTGTATGCTTCAAATTTTGTATTTCACCGTCACATTTGTCAATTGATAGCTGCAAGATCCAAGTCTTAAATGTTTTGTGATGCTTCTCATTATTTGTTTAGGTTTTAGGATTACAAAAAGGTTTTCTTGGCATTCATACATACACAAACCAATGTGTAAATTGTGCTTGTCCTGATTTTGTTGTTCAAGACCCAAAGTTTATGTGGTTGTTGCAATTTGCTAATGGTGAGTTTTTTTAAAAGTTTATAATAATACACAACATGCAAGTTAATAGAAAAACATGAATTTATGAGTGACATTTGCAACTAAAATCCAAATAGTTACAATTGACAACTAATTGCAAGTGGTTAGTTAAATCAACATACATGGAATGAACCTTTTCGCTATGTTATATGTTTACATCCATATAACAATCTATATAACATGCATATATGGATGTTTAGTTGTAAGTCTCTTGGAACTTCATTCCGACTCATTTGGTGGAGTCCTTTTTTGTGTCACATGGTATCAAAACAAACATAGAGCACACAATAAGTGGTGACAAGTTACTTTTCTTTTGGGAATTATTATAATTAAAGGGAGAAGACTTGTATTGGGGGTGGGGAATATGATAACAACAAGCCTAGAAAGAAGGGGATCACAATAATATGAAACCAAGAAGGAGGGAGAAAACAAGAAGTCAAAAGAACACATGAACATGTAAGGTAAAGCCCTAGGATTGGGGGCGTTTTCAAAATAAAAGATTAAGATGAAGCAACACTTTAATTTATTTTAAACTTGCATTTGGGAATGTGTCCCCCATCCATGGGCTCTAACCACCATAAAACACAATGTGAACATTCTCATGATTCTTAACATGCCTAGATCACAAGGTGTAGGAGGAGAAGGGTCTTTACACCTATTCTTTAAGAATGGGAGTGATTTAAAACTTATATGTCCACATAACTTCCCTCCCATGTTGGATGTACCTTATTCACATTCCTTTGGTGGCCGCAACTCCAAGTCACACTCCTAATCTACCTGCACATGACCAAACCACACCCAAATTAATCTCTTCACCTACTTTTCCTGCACCCACCATCCTAAATCCTCAAGGTGAAAACATATTAAAAGTGAGCCACTTTTCACCAAAAAAAAGTGATGCATAGTAACAAGTATCATGGTACAAAATAAGTTCAAACCTTGATGACATCATTTGGCTATCATACACACAAGTAAAAAACTTTTAAATTTGCCTAACAACATTTTGAAATTGAAATTTCATTTTAAGTCAAAGTTAACTTTCAACCAACAATTAAATGAAGAAGATTGGATAAAACCAATGTATATCAAATATATAACTTATGTTTTTTCAATAGCATTAGAGACTCATGTTTATGGTTCATGAAACATTATCAAATAAAAGAAAATAATAAAAACAATGCAATGCCCACTTGTAAAATCTCTTTTTTCATATTGTAATGGTTTTCTCCTAAGAAAAAGACATTATTATGCATGTATTGTTATACAAGTGTTAAAAAACACATTTTTCAATGGATATTCAACCAAAAACTCTAAAATCTTAAATGATCATATGTTTAATTCATGTATATCAATGTCATTAACCACAAAACAAATCAACAAAAAATTCCACCCACAACCTTAGTTTGTAATTTTTTTCATACTTTGTGATAGGTATTATTTCATCACATATATATTCTATATGTTCAAGTTCTTCAAGTTATGTATAATTGAATCTAAAAGTTCATCAAATATACTTAAAACAAGGAAAAATAATCCAATATGTGATCTTGATACATTACAAAAAAAAACTAAATATAGAAATGAAGTTATATTTCTGACAATAATTTTTGGGGAGCTTAGTGTGCTTATGCCTCTCAAAGGCTTGCTTTCATACCACTTATTGTATTTGGACCCACCTTAGTGCCCCCTTGGGCCCATAATTCCAAATCATGTTCATAAACTATGTTCACATGGCCAAACCATGCCTAGGTTAGTCTTTTCAAGCCCACAATTTGACTCATAGATTGACTTTTACTAAATTCCTATTGCAATTGGTGGGACTTGACCCACCATAAACTTCCATGATTGTTTAAGATTTCTTTCACTTGAAATTCCTAAGTTTTGTCTAACAATCTAATCATGTTCTAATTTGGACATTTATTAAATGGGAATGGGGTGAACACCTTTGTTTGGCTTATGACCCTCATGCCCCATTTTCACAACATGTCTGCTACTCTTTATCTATTGTCCTCCTCTTGATCTACTCCAAATCTCTAGATTATCACTCTCTACGATTTTCCCCCCAAAACCTTAAGACATTTAAAATGAAAATCCTCATGAACAACAATTGCATTGTGTTATTTAAACTCAATTGTCCTCCTCTTGATTTGTTCCAAAGCTTCAAATCATCATTCTCCATGATCCTTTTCCCGAAACCTTAAGACACTTAGAATGAAAACCTTCATGAACAATAGTTAAATCATGTTTTTTAGACTCAATTGTCATCCTTTTAATTTGCTCCAAAACTCTAGATTGTTGCTCTCCCCAATTTCTTTTTCTTCAAATGAATGTCAAATGGCCTTCACTTTATCGAAGAGAAAATGCAAACTCACATGCTTTCAAGGTTTAGGTTATATGGCATAAAATCTATGTTATAGCATTTAGGGTTCATAGTTTAGGGACTACGATATAACATTTCAAGTGGAGGTTTAAACTTTAAAGTTTAAGGTCAAAATGATGAATAGATTTTCAATATTTCTTGCATCAATTTACAGCCCATTTCTCATCAATTAAATATTTTAATTAAATTTGAATTGAACTTCATCAAATTGGACTTCAACTCCAATTTCAATTGATTTGAATTCAATTTAGTTTTGGATTTTAAATACAAAATTTCAAATTATTAAATTAGACTTAGTTAAATTTTGATTAACATCAATTGAAATTACATGTAATTATGCCACAATTTTGACAATATTTGCATTTAAATGGAACTTAATTTCTTCTTTTTTTCATCGCCACCACAATGGGGTGAATCATTTAAATGATTGAACATTCAAATGCAATCATTTCTTTTATCTCACAAAAAGTGTTAATTCTTTGCTTATTCCCCATAATTTAAATTGTTTTTTTAAAAACCTGACATTACAAAATGAAAACAATTTGAGTGGCACCACATGGGCGAATCATTGTTGCCACCCAATTAAAATTAGTATGCATCAATCACTTTCATGCACACTATGGTATGTGGTTCAAAATTGAATTTTTTTGTAAAGAAAACTTAAATTATCCTTTGAACATATTTTTGTTAATACTACTAAATTACATTAATCATTTACATTGTAATTGTACACAAAACTAGTTCATGAAACTAGGTCAATGGCTAGAAAATCTTCAAATCCCACAAATTAGATTTAGTGATTAATCAAAATACTTTGACATGTGTTAGTGGAAGTTGTTATGTGGTTATGATTACCTACAAAAATTAAGTCTAAATTAATTATGTTTAATATAGTTTAATTGTAATGGGCACAAAAACAATCAAGTCTAAAGGATTTCCTAAACCAAGACGAGAACAAAAGCAAGCCTAGTTCCAAATTTAAATCACAAAACAAGAAAAATAAGAACAAGGTTGTGATAAGAAAATGTACCAAAAATTAATGTTAAACATATTAAAACAAATTAAAGGTCTTGCCTCTATTTATATCCCTTGGGGATTTAATTCAAGGAAACCTCCATGGAAACTTTGTCCCCATGTGTGGCCCATGTCTACTTGTGTGACCCATGACTAGATTGAAAGTAAACTAAGTACAATTAAGAGTGAACTAAAAATGAACTCATAGTTAACTAAGAATGAACTAAGGATATGATGTTGATAATGATGCCAACGATGTCATTTGTGACATTAATTACGTTATTAATCTAATTTAATGTGTATTTTAGTTGTGAACCAATTCCAATGTGAACAAATTTATGGATTGAATATAACAACCCAAGTTTTGTGATCTCAAATCCTTATTTGGTGATTTGAAATTCCAAAACATTGATGCATAATGTGTTTATGCTCTAAAGGTTTTTTTTTGTTTATGCAACTTTCTATGGTATATGGTGTTTATGTTAGTGTTTCTATGTTTTGGACTTGGATTCCTACATTTTTCGAGTTGGCAGGTTCATGGAATTTTTGAGGGAAAAACATGATTAAACCATCCCATAAAGCTTTTTGCTTACTAGATATTTTGCAATTTTTTAGGTTGTCAACTACTTGAACTTTGAATGTAAAAAAAGTAATGAGAGTGAACACAACATGTTCCCCTAGTTTAAGTTCATTTAAAGCTATTTTGAACAAACTTTCCATCAATTTTCAATGCTTATTTTGGTTGAACTAATCTTCTTGCCCTTATCAACACACTTTCATGTGTTTAAATTATTTTAATCCTCCTCACATTGTCACTTCCATGTTAATCTTGCCGTTGTGTTACATTAAGAATCTCTTAAACAACTATTGCAACAAATGAAAAATGATTTAAGGCACATCATGGCATTTGCAAGCTATAAAATTGAATGAAAAAAAAATCAACTTGTACAGTGCACAAACCTATTCATTTTTTATACTTGTATAAAAGATGAAAACATCATATTATATTATAAGATCAACCAACTAGTTTGGTTTTTTATTCCGCATACTAGCTTTCACATGTTACATGCATTTACTTGCAAAAGGTTTTATAAAATTACTAAATATATGTAATAAAAATGTGGCTCTATATGATAATTTTGTGAAATGTTGATGCTTTCGAACCACAATGTTTAGCTATAATTGTTACAAATATAGGTGTAAGTGGCATTATATGTATGTGAAAATCTTGTGGAATTTTTGTGCTTCCAAACACACTCAAAGTTGTGTCAAAATAACTTTTGCCTATATGCGACCAACACCATCATGATACAATAACTATTTTTGTGAACACAAGCCAACTTTCTTCCTTCTATGAACACTAACACATTTAATGATAATCATGAATTTAATAGACTACTAAAAAATTGGAAGTCTATTATATCTAAATATAGTAATAGACTAACTTAGTTTAAAGTTTACTGCTTAGGGTCTAATACATGTTGGTATAAGGTTTAAGTTTTAGGGTTAAATGTGTAGGGTTTATGATATGGTGTTTAAGGTATATAATTACATTGTGCAATTATTATAGCTTTGTTGTGTAATATTTATCAATTGATTTTCACAATTAGTGGACAAGTGTCACCATTATCCAATTCAAAAATGTTGATTAAACTTGCCTTTAACAACTAGTCTATGTTATATTAAATTGTCCCCTAATACTAGTTTCAATCACAACTATTAGTTTTCAAGAATATTTTATGAAAACATTTCACTGTTTTGATTTAATTTTCCAAAGACTAAGTCTTAATAAATATTTTTATATTCAAAATAAAATACATCTCAATGATGTAGGTCCAATGAAAAAGGTACAAAGTTAAAACTCAAAACTCAAAACCTTCAATGTTATACTCTAAATATCTAAACCCAAAATCTTCAATGTTATGCCTTAAACATTTAGACCTTAAACATCTCAAACCTAAAACCCTAAAACCTTAAACCCTAAGCCTTTCAAAATTCTTTAAAATTGTAAATGCCTCACCCCTAAACCTTTAAACTTTTAAAACCTTTTTAAAAAACCCATTAATAATCTTAAACCTCTAAAATCGTAAACCTTAAAATTGCTACACATCTCAAACTCTAAATTTTAAACCTTAAAACTAAAACCTAACGAGCTTAGGTTTAAAGCCTATAAAACCTTAAAGTACCCTAAACATTAACCTTAAACATTTAAAAAAATTTGGATAGTTTTTTTTGGATGACATCCTTAAAATTCCTTATTTATGTCAACCTTAAACATTATTTATTTATGAAAAATAATAAATAAATCTAATAAATCACGTTAGATTCCACCTTGATTGAAACTTAAACGTTTTTTTGGCAATAATTTGTCAAATTTTTTATACTAGGGTTTGAGGTCAAAATGATGAGCAAATTTTCAATATTATTGTTTTTATGAATCTACATCCCATTTTTCATGATGTTCTAGTGGAGGTTGTTGCCAAGTGGACTTTTTTGAAAATCATTTCATGGGAGTTATATCATTTTGGGACTCAATGTGCATAGCAAACTTCCTAAAGTAAAAACATTACATTAAAATAACATTAAAATAATGTGAGCTACTATTATAAATGTAATTATAATGTTTATTTCTAATCATTTTAACAATGAAAGAATTACATTTTATTATCAAACATCATATCTACATAAACATGATTAATATTCTTCCAAATCATATAATTTCTAGGTCTATTTGAATGGTACAACAATTTCAAAACATTCAATTTTGTGATTTCAATGTTTAAAATTATTTTGTAATAGTTTTTCACCTTTAAAATATGTCATTTTTTCATGATATGATACACATGTGAATGATTGATGCTATAAAATTTATACAATTTCAACTGTTAATACCCAAATATAATTGGTATAATACAATTATGATCCTTTATATTCCTATGTAATAATTACAATGTAAAAAATAATGGGATACAAATTAATGTAAGATAATACAAAACAACAAATATGTAATGCAATATGAATTCCAATCTATATAATTAAATCATTCAATGGGGAAATCAAACTTGTGAATCTTCCAGATTTCATTAGAATTATTTAAATCCATGTCACAAAAGAGTTGGTGGCCAAAAATATGATTCACCCTATACATTCTAAAACTCTTAGATTTATTTATGTCAAGAATTAATAGTTCATCATTAATTTAATTAGTTTGGAATTCCTTAACAAAACCATGTGCCCACAAGAATTAAAATGCAAAGCAAGGAGAGACATTAACATGGAAGTCTTGGGGGTGCAATTCCAATGGCACACCTTGAATTGGTGCCCAAAATTCCAGTTATGATGAACACATTGGTACATATAGTTAAAAGTGGCTAACATCTTTCGCCTTTCCCATCATGAAAAACCCAAATCCCAAATAAAACATTGTTCCGACCAATGCTTTGGTTTCAAAAGATAAATTATTGGTACTATCATGGATAACGATGGAAAGTCTCTTTGTGAATGACTTATTGTTACAAAATGCTTATTACAAATGTCCCTTCATAAACAAAGTGTGGATTTTCATTCCCATTTTACAAATGTTAATGCAAATGAATATCAAGGAAGGCAATAATAGGATCATATACATTCTTCACCCCCATGCTTGGCAATCAATAAGTTGTTTTCAACATGTGGAACTACATCATATCTTCATTGTTTGTATTCATTAAAGAAGTGCATATGAAAAAGATGACTACCGATTAGAAATAATGGTAAAACTTATAGTTGCAAGAGAGATTATGTCAAGGTTTTAATTTTGTTCTAGATTGTAAAGTTGTGGTTTTTCAAAAGTGATGATGTTAAGGATGTTTGTAATAACTACCACTTGTGGTTGTCGTGGTGTACTTGTGGAAATGGAACACACACATTGTTATTTTTTATGTGAATGGGACCATTACAAAGTGAATTCTACTAGGTTTGTATTCTTCCATAACATTTTGCTGATGATAAAACAAAAGATGATCAACAAGATGGGTATGGATGTCAAAATTTATCCAAATTTTATTTCATATCTTCAAATGGGTATCTTCAAAAAATGGAAGAAACAAGGAGAAATTGAATTGAGTTTTTTTCAATAGAAAAATGTCATCATTCAATGAAGTAGTTGAAAGGCCTTGTTATGTGTAATCATCTCTTTCAAAATTTTATCAAATAATGTTAACATTATGAGAAAAATACATTTAAGAGTTGGAACCACATGAAACTTTTGGCAATAAGTATGTTAATATGCACTTGAATAATAAAAACTATGATATTAAAATTACAAACTATTATTGTTAAAACATTAAAATAATGGCATAATTGTATCATAAATTTTGCAAATTGGATAACATGTTAATATCAAATATTTTGATTATGGAATAACTATAAAAACTTGGAATCACATGAAACTTTTGGCAATCGATATGTCAAGATGCAATGGATTAATGAAAATTATGATAAAATTACAAACCATTGTTCTTTTAGTCATCATAATTGGGAAATTGATAAGTAAAAACCATTATTCATCATATTCATATATTTTCAACAAGCAGTTTTCAATGGAGGAATAATAAGGATGAAAAATACACAATAATGATGTGAAAAACACTTGATAAATAACATCAATTTAATGGTTCATTAAAATTGTATTGAAATTTTGGCTAGGGAAGTTTGTGATGTGGAGTTTAGTAGTGTTAATGAAACTTGTCAATGAGCTAAAAACAAATCCAATTGTGTAAAAGAATTGTCTATCATGGATGCAAGGTTTTTTTTTCTTGATGTATGGATAGTTCCAAGGCATGGAATTCTTGAAAGAAAAACATGATTAGGACCATCCTATAAAACTTGACGATAGTGTTTACATTGTCAATTATTTCAACTTCGAATGTAGAAGGTATAATAAAAGTGAACACAACATGTTCCATTAATTTCAGACCATTTAAAGTGGCTTAACTCTCTCCATCCATTCAGTGCCAATCTTCATGTGATGTCTTTCATTAGGAATCTTTTGGGCAAGTGGACCTACAAAAAAAAAATAAAGGCCTACTTCCTAGTGATGCGACAACTTCTACACCAAAAAAAATCAACTTGAGCTTCAACTCAAGTGTGAGCATATTGTTGCTACACTTGATGAATGCCCAAGCAAGAAAGGAACTATGGATAGTTTGCCACATGGTTATTCTTTTGTAGTAGGCAATGACAATGCCCAAGTGTTTCTCAAGCTTGTTTTGTAAATTTGGTGATATGTAAATTTATCATTTTTTCCCCAAAAATTAGTAAATTTTTATGAGAATTTAATTGCCACTTGGCTACACATTGATCTTAACTGCCTTTTTGAATTCCTTCAAATGCAAATGTGCAAGATAGATCTAGTGACCAATGATCGCTTGGATAGTTATCTTGAATGTAATAGGGTTTGGTAGGTTTGTGAATTTGAAAGGACCAATGGAATTGATAGAAATGGACCATTTTTTCCAATGTTTAGCATGCTTGGAGATTATTTTTTCCAAAACCCATGGGGTTGTTAGATTTGGTGGCCTAGATTTTTTTTTTCATTTGTTTGTTTTTAATCTACAAATAATCATTGTTGTGACCTCTATTGATAAATAATGTCTTAACATAACACATGACTTGTGCAATTTGTTTACTTTTCATCTATCACTACATTGTACTCACAACTCATTGACTTAGAAAGTACATTTCTTTTCTTTTCCTTTTTTTCCCTTATGTATCTCAAATGACAATGGTTTTAGAAAATGGTTAAAATTTTAAATGTTTTGGAACTTTAATTACCAAATTTCAGTATTGTTGTAATATCATTCAATTTCCATTGTGTTTTGGTAGTTAACCACATAATTAATGTCGCAACCCTACTTTGAGAGAGTGTGAAGATGAGACTCACACTCTTGAAATGGGAACTTGGGAGTACTCTGGTACTCCCGAAACTTCAAAGTTCGATCGCAGGGGTCAAAACATCTCGCATTGGGGCGTTATTTATATCATCGAAAAACTATCAAATTGTAGATGTTGAACATGGGCTCGCATGAGCCATTTGAACATTTGTAACACAAGTTATGGGAAAAAGAAAGGACGGGAGTTAAACTAGTAGTTTGACTCCCGACCACTAAAAGTCAAGAATTGACCCGACCCCAATGCGTGCAGGTGGAGTGCAACACACTGTTGAAAAGCTCTTGATGAGAGCTATAAATTTACTTTAGACCTTGTCCCAATCGGAAGTCTGAGCAAAAAGTTATAGTCTCGCAAAATTGCGAGAGTTCAAGTCATGGCAATTTCAAGACTCCTCCTTGGGAGTCCCGAGACAAAAAGCCATTCGGATGTGGGTGCCACAGGGAGGCACAGAGAATACTATATGGGGGAAGGTGGTGGCTTCCCCCGAGTCTAGGCCGTGGTGAGTTTTGTGAATCTAAAGTTGCCCGTGGTTTGTCCTAGCACTAAAGGTGCTCCAATAATTGTATTAACCAACTTGTTGGTTGGTTTGATGCAGGTTCGAGTAAGCAATTAAAGCTTGTCACTCTCCTTAGTCCCATCCCGGAGCTTCAGCACGCCCCTCTACCCCTTTTAGTGCTAGGAGCTAGAAGCGTGCCCTGAGTTCTTCACAATTCCATTGTTTGAGTAACTTAGACCCACCCTGGGTCTAACTAGGAATTTGGGAGCACGTCAATTAATATAAATCCCAATTAGAAAAGGATTTTTAAATCAATAATTTATATGCTATAAATATGCCAAATGAAATATTCAAAATAACTAAAATTGCACTTTTATAAAATCTTTAAAACTATATAACATATATTGCCAAAACAAGATAAAATCCCTAATTGGAGTGAATAACCTAATTGTGTAGTTGAAAATGTTTGAAAAATGGTGCATAAGATTTTTGAAATGGTTGATTGGTGGCAGAAATTTACATTGAATTAATGATTTTTAAATGAACAATAATTAAATCTAGTAAATATTTTTCATTTAGATCATGTAATTTTTTACTTAGCCTCATTTTCACATTTCTTGTTTTTATTTCTTTTGGTGCATTCATTATTTAAGGCAAAATTTTAAACTATGGTAGACAATTTATTTGTTTAATTTTAAATTCATTTTGGTAAGTTTGTTTACTCAAAATATAAGGACAAGTAGTTTATTGGAATTTAAAGTGGCCACTTTCACCTTAGGATGCAATGTTCATATCTTTGGACTAAATATTTTAGGCATAGAGTGCACATGATGTGTTTGAATGTGTAACTACTACTTTATTAATGAAAGTTTGTTTTGTGAAACTTCAAACTTGTGATTGGGCTAAATTTCAAGGGTTCACCCAATTTTGCAAATGGAACTTAAGGTTGAAATTTCAAGTTATGTCAATGACCCCTTGCTTTTTGAATTTGCACTAAATTGTTTCCAATTTTGTTTGGTTAGTTGTTTCCAATTTTTCATTTGTAACCACATGCACAAGTTTGCCATCCAAATTTCTTGGTGATGTGGCATTTTTAACAAGCTTTTTTGGGATTTTTCCACAAAAGATTCAAGTCATTTCAGAACCTTCCCAACAAGAGGATGTTTGTAACAATTCATCATAAACCCTTTTGATAAATAATTTTCTGATAAACTCAATTTGCATTGTTGTTTCCATTACACAAAAGATTGAATTGAATAATGTGTTAGTTGTTTTGAATGTAGGTGAAATTAAAAACTTGGACCTTACCAAACAAGTTGTGTTTGATGAATTTTGGAACAATGGTGGTGTACTTTGATATCTACCACATATGTTGCATAATGATAGATGTGAAATGTTTTATGAATCAATTTTTAATTTAGGCTTGAGAAATATGTGTGTGATTATACTTTGTACTGAATTACTCACATTAAGCATTGAGGATTCATTTGAAGTTCCAAGCCTAACTAAATTTTGGGGAATAATGATTGCAAATTAAATTTTATGACCCACATGAAGGTATTAACATGCTTTTAGTTTGTTTATTTGGTCCATGGGGGTCTTTTGATTGTGCAAAACCTATGGTTAAATATGTAAATGAAGATGACATTTCATTTGCAATTCCAAAAGTTCAAGTTTGGAGTTGTATTTTCATGTTTCCATCAAATATGATGTTTCCTTACAAGCTCATTGAAGATTTTAACTACATACCGAACATGTCTCTTGGAACTCCTAAGTTTGATGGTAGGCTAAATAGTATGTGGTTATCTCTTAACATTGGAAAATGGTAGCTAGGTTCCCAACTTTTTACCCAAGAATTGGGACTTGAATTTCCTATTACATGGATGTTATTTCGTGAACATGTGACCGTGAGCACAAAAACTATTCTTAATATATTCCATCCAAGTTAAAAGGTATTTTTTTTGACAAATCGTGTTGATGTGGAGGAATATACTTTGACATGCAAGGATATTTGCCCATGTCATCAACAGATCCGTGTGGCATTCCATGTGTCCAATTTGTAACAATTTAAAATACTCCAATGTGTGTAATCTCCCATTCTTAAAATCTATTATCATCTTAAAATCATGTGAAATGTGGCAAATGTATTAAAGGTTTCATATTTTTATCATAATTAAAAAAAGAATGACAATGAATAAAACTTGATACAAGGGTCCAAGGTCCAGAATGCAATGAAATACAAAAGTTTTATTAACTTGACACTATAAATTGGACACATGGCATGTAAACAAAGATCCCAAACAAAAATGGCACAAACCAACATTAGACCTATAGGGGCAATCATATGGTTTAGACCAAAAATATGAAAATGAAAAAGACATCATGATTTGGATAATTAAAATCCAAGTTAAAGTATAAGGCATAGTGCAATTAAACCCATCAAATTAGAGAAGATTTAATCATCTTATGGTTCTTGGGTTATTATAAATGAAGACCTTTTAATATGGACAACATTTGATGTTAAAATATATATTGAACACATATAATTACGCGATTACCCATATGATGTAAGACATGAATTGCAAACATATTTTTTGGTTGTAAAGACATTTGTAGTTGTTTTGGCCTTTGGAACTGTTTTGCCATTTGTAAACGTTTTAAGGTTGCCAATCCCATACAAATGGTTCAATCCAAATTCAACAACTTTCATGATAACAAAAAATGCACAAATTGATTAAACACATAAAAATTGTCACCATGTATGGAAATGTTTGTAACTATGGATTATTTAACACATTAAATTATTATTTTTTGGTGAGCTTCAAGGGCACAATTAAAATAACCCAACTTGGAGTTCAATTGTTCATTTACACCATGTTATTAAATCCATATCCATGACACTTTTGCTAAATACCACAAGATTTGGACTTGCACAATAGTATCCATTTGTAGGAAAAAAAATTGAAAAATGTAACTGTAGAATTCCAATCAAAGGTTGGGTATTAGGCATTTTCTAATCACTTGTTGGCTTACAAGATATATGGGATGATAATAAAAATGTTCTGCCTAGATTTTTTGAACAACTTGCGACCACATCTTAGAGATAATCCATGGCCAATGCACCCAACAAACAAAATTTTTAGAATGCGATTTCACCAACAATGTGACTACCTATTCAAATTTTAAGCAAACTACAAAATAAACAAATTAATCTTATAACAAAAATGGCCAAAGAATACTTCCAACTCAAAAGATTATATATACAAATTACTAATACTACTTACAATAGAAAGATGGATTAGTTGGTGCTGGCAAATAATATCATCACATGTGAGGTGGAAGATGCAAGCTCCCCACCATGGCTAGAGGTCGTAATGAGGGATTCAGACGAGGTAACAACAGATTTGGAAGAGACCATGTCATTGAGTACACTAAGGTCTGTAATAGGTTCCAATGAAGTGAATTAACCACTAATGGAACTTGGTTCTATTTAGTACATTTGAAACAAAGTTTCATGATGCCTTTTATATATAAATATTTTTCACCAATTATAGTTATTCAACGTATATAATTTAAGTCCCTTTTTAATATATGTGTATTCAAATTTATCACCTAGGCATTTGAACTTGAGGACGTGCAAAACAATTGCCCTTGTACATGAGTTTATGGACATTCTATGTTGCAAACAATTGGGATTCAACATGAATTCTTTAATTTTTTGATAATCTATGTAAGCAACCAATCCATATCTTTTTAAACTTTAAAAGTTCACTATTAACAATGTGTGCATTATTTTCAAAATCCAATTGTACATTTGTTTTCATAAGCATGTTATTAGTCTAAATTAAGGTTCTATTGTTTGCCACAAGAATCTAAACAGAAGGCACTTTACAAAAATTGACATTACAACACCAAAAGTGAACCACTATAACTTGCATTCACCTTGGTTAATACTTATAGTTGGATGGGCAAAATAAACTTATAAATTATGGCAATGATTAACCAAGAATCCTTTCAAGGCTTGAGCCACTATTGCAAGGCATAATGTTACCACTAACACCAAAACCACATGGTGACACCTTTGTAGGAAATGGCAATGATGTAGTTGGGATGGACGTTAGACCTAAGGGCAAGTCTAAGCTATATTAAACCTTGCCAATGACATGAACAACCAACCCACACAAGATTATTTGGGTCTTTTCTCAATTCATGCTTCAACCAATGTAGATATTAGAATGTCATGGATGTAGCTTACCCCATGCCAATAATGGCTAACAAACCCACTTATGGGCCATTAGGCAAAGGGAACAATGTTTTTGGTGTATGGATGGGTGACATGGCATTGAAGATCTTAGCCCAACACACTTGAGAAGGTTAAATGACTAAAGTTAACAAAGTGCTAAAACATAATGTATTAAACAAATTAGAGAATTTTCATAAATATGTAAGAAGAGTGTTGATGCAGTTTGATGGTTTGATGTGGTGCACCTATTAGGATGATAACACAACAAAAGTGATATCACAACATTTTTGGATTTGAATAACAGACATGGGTTCTGGCAACATGGACAATAGTTGGATTTTCAAACAATTGAATCAAGTTTCTATTCTATGATAGTTGCAAAAGGTGATAAATGCAAACATTGTATTGTTTATCACCAACTATAATGATGATCCATTTTGAGAACATCTAGGGGATGTAACAAGGAATACAACTTTGTGGGAACAAATTACTTATATTGCTTTTCTAGGAATGGTGTGTGACACATTCCAAATGTAAGCTACACATGCCTTGTTCAAATATATTTAATGTTCCATGTTTGTGAAAATTGTTTCATTGTGAAAATTGTTTTGTATTACCTTGCACTCAATACCTTTAAAAACATGATTTTCTTATGTGCCATATATTTGAATTATGAATTGGTATTTCTAGTGAAATTTTACTTTGATTATGGGTTATTTGTTCACAATTCTATATGTCATTTGCTCACCTAACTTATTACAACATTTTTCCATCTTCATTTTATTTCATTACCATTACAATTAACTCTAATTGGCATCTAATTTTAAATAGTTGGAAACAATTTATAATCCAATTGTAATCTAATCACAATCTAATTGATTATTATTATTAAGTTTAAGTTAGTCACAACCATAGATTATTGTTGCACTTGGGGACATTATCTAACATGTTTATTTTTTAATGATCATGATCTATTCCAATCACTAAGGGATAGTTGAAATCAAACTTTAAACCCAAAGGTTGGGAAGAACAATTCATTTAAACAACATGAATGAATTCCATTCGTCAAATGTGAACATCAAGCCTTGAATAAATGTGATGCAAATGGATTAATGATTGGACCAAGAATTGATGATAGTCCATGTTGGACTACTTTGTTGGCAAACCAACTACCAATTGAAAATGGGTTACAGCTAATGTTGGGTAGTTTTCACTAATATTATAAAATTGTTGGTTCCGGTTCTTTAAAGCCATGTGTGATAACTACCTCAATTCTTACTTTAAAAAAAAATAGGGGGCTTACAAGAATCATCCTTGGTATTAGATCTTTTCCAAGGGAAAAAAAAAGACTTTTAAGCTTGGTGGTTTTCAACAATTCAAAAATAGCTAGTCTTCATGGTCAGTTCTCACAAGCTAAATCTCAAAAATTTCAATATTGTTTTTGAAAAATTATTTTTTACATTATTTTTTTAATGAACAACTAACAACAACAATGCAAGGCAAACATCAAACAACAACAATGTAAGGTGGGCATTGAACAATAACAATGCAAAGTGAGGAACAAGTAGTAGGAACACAACCAAAAAACAATCAATAACAAACATAACATGAAAAGCAATGCAAGGCAAAAAAACAAATAACAACAATGCAAGGTGAGGAACAAGCAACAACAAAAGCAAGATGAAGAACAAATGCAAGACCAAACAATAGGAAACAAAACACAATGCAATAAATAAATAAATAAAAATTTAACAAGGCTAGAAAGCTTCTTGAATTTGATATCCCTTTCCATTTGTGGTTTCCCCTAGTGGAGACACTGCTTTAAAACTAAACCCTACAACTTCTAACCCTAAACCTCATTCCAACCTATCCATTTTCCTCCTAGACCTTGAGAATTGGATTTAAGTTTTCATGTGAAACCCATTTAGTTCTTTTTTTTTATCTAAAAATTTCCAATTAACATTATCCTACTCGATTTTCACATGGGTGAGAACCTTAAAACCA
>Ga0209208_10006175_pt1 | contig 16525 bp, 9 predicted proteins | sample S1TSphfallax_3_FD_187694 | JGI IMG/M metagenome (GOLD analysis project Ga0209208, IMG submission 187694) | Host-associated microbial communities from peat moss isolated from Minnesota, USA - S1T2_Fd - Sphagnum fallax MG (SPAdes) (version 2) | ecosystem: Host-associated > Plants > Peat moss >...
TGAGGTTTGGGTGGACTCCAAGAAAATAAAAACTATTGAAATAGTGTATCGAGGGTTCCTCAAGTCCTTGCTCGGGGTGTAAAAAACAACTAACACGTCCATTGTGTTCATAGAATTTGGCAAATTCCCCTTTGAACACTTTGCATGGGGACAAATGCTACTGTATTATAATCGTGTGAGCACGGTCACTAGAGACCACATCTTAAGAAAGGCATGGGAAGCCCAACTCGTTATGCTTACTATGGGAAAGAAATGTTAGGTTGGATCCGTGAAAAAATGGTTATTCAAGAATCAACCTGAGGAGGTGGCAAGTTTTTTGCCTCCGTTCCAACCACTGTTGGAAATGATGCCTCAGCCTACAGTGGCCCGTGTGCTATAGGTTGAAGAGCTTGCAACAACCCGTGCGCTATAGGTTAAGGAGCTTGCAACGGCCCATGCATTACAGGTGGGGACTGCTCAATCATTGTTGGGAACAGCTCTTGGGACAATGCACACACATCCAACCCATCTAGCATGGGTGAAAGGTTGGGCGGAAAACCAAGTACTTTGGTGCAATGCACAATACGTACAAATGGGAGTTTAGATGGTTGAGCTGGCCGTGCTATAGCTAATGCAGCCGATTGGTACTAAATCTATGGCAAGAGGCTTGACCAACCAAGAGGCTAGGGCCCCACCCCCTCTAGGTTTTCCCCACACAATGTTGAGTGTAGAATGGGTGAAGGATAATATGTGGTTGGCTTTCATTGAATTTTTTTTACCAATCGCGCACTCAAGACAAGCATGCAAACAAAATATTTGCGCTTCAAGGGTATGTCACATGAAAGTGAAAGCTACTTGTGTGACATCAACTGTGTTCAGCTGTGGAAAGCTTTGGCCTTGTTTCGGTGTGGCAACACACAACTTGAAATAGTGTTAAGTGCATGGAAAGGCATGCCATACATAAAGAGGTTTTGTCAAGGTTGCGACTTGGGGAAGGTAGAGGATGAAAAACACTTACTCCTTGTTTATCCAAATACACATAAAGTTAGGGAATGCTTTTGTTCATCCATGCCCCTCACCCACACTCGCACTCTTGTTGAGCTCATGCAAACTACGAACATGGTCCCCCTGGCCAAGTTTGTGGCATGCTACTAGTATGAGAAAACAATATGTCCTCCATGTTCTGCCTTTCGTTTAATGGACTCTCTGGTTCCAAATGGACGTAAAATTGTAAACAATAAACATTAAACATATTGATTATCAAGGAAACTATTAAAATTCATAGTTGTAGGCCTAGTTCTCACAAAATCAAAAATTCAATTATGTTATGTAACAATCGTCTTGAGTTTTTTTTTTAAAGTCAAATAATTGGCCAGAAACCTGTTAATTTTCTATTGGTTCTTTCATGAGAACCACAAGTTCTTTAAGGTTTTTGAAATAACTGAAAGTAGTGGTTATTTGATTCTAAATTTTTTTTCCCACAAATTGAAATCAATAGGTCTTTGAGAATTTGAATGATGGCAAAACATAATGTTGGAAGATTCTTTTCTTTTCTTTTTTGGATCTTCCATTTTTGTAAGGTCCTTTAAATTGAAATTTGGCTAGTTTGAAGTCCTTTCAAATATAAAGACCCCATTTGAAAAATGCGGAGCCAAAAACATCTATGGTGTAAGCAAAGTGCTCTTATTCATCTTACTTTTCCCTTTTTCACACATTTCCTTAGGATTGTCTAAAACTAGTTTGACAGCTTTATTTGTCAAATGAGAAAAAACCTTTCATAGTTGTGAGAACAAGGTTAATTGTTGCACTCATTTTTTCTATCACATTTCAAAATTGTGTTGAATTAGATGGTAACCCTTCCAAATACATGATCCAATAATCTCTCTCTCTCTCTCTCTTTGTTCTTCCTTTCCCCCTTTGTTAGGTGCTTTGTTTAATGAAGTTTACCAGGGTTTCATCATCTCCAACTTGTCAAAAAATAAATCAAATAAACATACCCTATCAAAAGATGAATAAAAGAATGAAATACGCATCCGTGTTTTCATGTTTTTTTGCTTCCTATGTAACAAGCAAAAGTTCAAAGGTCAGGTCATTGCTAAAATTCACCCTGTGCTTTTGCAATTAATTACAATTAGCATTGAGTGAAAAAGTTAACCTTCATTTTTCATCTGAAAGCAAATGTAATGGCTTGAAATTACAAGGAATGTTCTAGAATTACGGAATAACAATTTCTATTATAAAGGGCTAGAGTTGTCAAGCTCAAAGCTCATTTCAACGTTGGCATTTAGGTTGAAGACTTTAAATGAATTGATGTGCGAAGACCTTAAATAAGCAAAGGGTCCTTCCTTATTGTAGGTAGAACAAAAGCACTACATGCTTCTTCTTTTTCCATGTCTATTCATTTTCCCATCAAAGATGTGTTTGGAAATGCCCAAACACATTTTGGCATTGCCCAACATAATGTTACACATTTTGGTGTTGCCCACTATAGACTTGGGCATTTTTTTTGAGAAAAAAGTTGGATTGGACCAAACACAAACAAGGAAAGAAGAAGAAGAACAAGCAACCAAACTTACTATTATACTGTAATAAAGACCTTTTACTCATTTCAGGTCTTCTAATTGATGTGCACATCAATTTACAAGATTGATTTGATGGATATTAATTAACTAATTGTTTTTCAAGAATGAAATAATATGTAGAATAGATGTATCCTAGGCCTTGAATTGATTTCTTTTACATGTGAGATTATGGATTTCTATTTTGTTTCCTATTCACTTGAATTGTACCTTTCTTATTTTCATCATTACTTTGTCAATATTTTGTGTGTTTGCAACTTGGAATAAATGTGTGCATAATTCAAGTGATGAAAAGAGGAGTTGGTGATGTTGAAAATTGCAAAAGACATGTTGCCCTTTGCAAGATGTGCTTTGATTTTGTTTAACAAGGTGTCAAGTGACAAATGAGCCTTGCCAATAGAAAGATTCAAAATAATGGAAAAGGAAATTGAAATTTTTGGAAACCTTTTGATGACAATGAATTGAATAATTGATGGGAAAATAAAGTAAGGAAGTTTTTAATGTATTTGAAGAATAACTACATTTTGGCATCCATTCATTTAATGGTTTTTGGTGTACTGTTGTAATTGGGAATGTAAATTAGTCGATTAATCATTAGCATTATTTGAAATATTTTACATTTTTTAATGATAGCATTGAATGGAAGATGTTGAGCTTTAAAATTAATTGGCAATTTGTGAAAATATATCATGAAAAGCAAAAATAATAATTAAGGTTTTTTTTAAATGTCTATGAAAATAAATGAAATATAATAATAAAAAAGTGTAATATTTAATTTTCTTTTGATGATTTGGTGTTATAGTGAAAAAAAAAAACTACTGAAATAAGATGATTTAAACGTTTTAGATGCAATTGTAGGATGTTAAATGGTGATGAATAGTGGTTTAATAAGTCATATTTGTGTAACAATAGTTTTTTGGTTTTTAATTTTATTTCATGTGTTCATATACGTTGACATGATACATGCACATATATTTTTATATCATTGAAGTATTAAAAGTCATACAAATTTTTGTTTAAAAAGTTAGAAGTATTTGTAATTTAATTTGGATTGGAAATTTTTTTTGTTCAAAGTTAGTTCATTAATAGATGGTATAATAAATTGAGAAATATGGTTAGGTAATGTGAATGCAAAGTAAATAGGGCTATGATCTATCCAATAGCTTATGTTGATCCATTATGACATTGTCGAGTTGGGGACACTAATTCATATTTGGTTGATTTGTGTATTATTATGTGTTATGTTTTCTATAAATGTAATATAGAAACATGGGTCTTCATGTAATTTTGTAATGTTATTGATTCAATTGTATTTGTCAACATGTTTATGTTAAAATCTTTGATTATTATGGTTGGACAATTTGTAGGAATTTTTGTAACTATATTTTCCAAAATGGAAATGAAAAAAAATTCGTTCATTTATGGTGGTTTGTAAATTGCAATTATGTATAAAACTTGTCATGTGTTTTCATTGAAAAAAAAAATGAAAAATTCAACGCTTGAATTTGTTTTTGAAAATGTATGTGATAATAACATATTTGTATAATATTATATATATATATTCCCACCAAACTTGTCAAAAGATTTGTGGGACACTTTGTCAAAAACTCACGTTGGTGAAGAATGGGCTTGCAAGTGAGGGGTTTATCATAGAGATATCATTAATATGATATGAACTTTGATAAATACCTTTTCATCACCAATCCAACATTTTGACATGGGCCAATGAGAAGGTTAAATCTATAATCTAATAACCATAATAGAATTTTGTAGATAACTCGTGGAAACAAGCATCTAGACCACATGAAAAGTTGAAACATGATGGGGAATATATTAAAACACTTCATTTTAATGTATCATGTGATTTAATTTTAACAATTAATGACCATCCGTTTTCCATTACATTAACAATTCTTAGCACTCCACTAGGATATAAATGTTAGGGTTTCAAGTTTTTTTCCACCTTTCCTCCATTTACTTACCTATTTAAAAAAGAATCGAAACCATTTTAATGAGTTTAGATGACTAATGATAAACACACTTTGTTCAAATATTTGTTGGAAACATTAATAGGGATCCAATAATGCATGAAAAAAAATATGAATAATTTTGGACACATTGGGGAAACACCAAATTTGGGGGTTGCATTCAACAACTTTGAAAGCACCATAATATGGAATTTATGAAAATGACATGGAAACAATTCATATTTGCATGTGAAAAACCTTTCAACAATTAAACAAATAATAATTTCCCCCACCAACCCCTGTATTTTTTTTTTCCATTTAAAAAAAAAATCAAATTGGAGATGGCATGATTTGAAGCTTCTTCCCTATGGTAGAATGGCCCATCATCGAACAAAGCCCGATAATCAAATGCCTCAAGAATTCAAACTTGAGTTGTCTAATGAACATAATTTGCACCAACCAAGATTATATGTGCACAAACAAAAGCATGGTAACATGGACATGAAAAGTAAGTGTTTCTAATTTTATCATATATCATTCATATATAAATAATTGAGTAGCCTTGAAATAGAATTGGTTTACACAATAGGGTTGTGGTAAGAACACGAATAGAAGGCTACCTCTAAAAAGAGGAAGAAACAATGTGAAGAAACGATTTTTGTATGATGTAAGAGTTTTGAAGAAGTGTTGATAGTTGTAGAACTAAGAAATGTGGCCAAGGAGGGACCAAAGAGGTTAGGATTAGGAGATATTTAAGAACCAAACTTGTGAGTACTCGAACTTAAAGCAATGTATTATTCTTTGTTCTTGAAGATGTGATGACCGTGGGTGCAAAAACTTGTTAGATTGTATGAACATTGATGTAAAGGGAAGAAGGTGCATGACTAGATTAGGGTTGTAGTTGGTTAGTGAGCTAAAAAGGAGTTGGTAGAAGAATGGGAGGTTTGATGTTTGCAATAGTTAGGAGAAGGGAAATTATAATCAAATAACTTAAAGAATATAACAATTAGAAGAATAAGTAGGGTTGTGGTTTGCATCAGACAGGAAAAAAAACTCTTGTTTAAATAGAAAGGGAGAGAAAGAAAGAAAGGAGTTGCTTTGGGATTAATGGGAATCTATTAGGGCAAAACTAAGGGTTAAGGGGAGTAGAATTTGAATGATAATTGGTGACTCCCTCCCTTTGACCATATCCAAAGGGGTAAGGGGAAAGGACCCATGAAAAGGTGTTAATGATGCACTAAGTTTGAGCTTAACAATGGTTAAATAGATGCAAATGGGATAATATGAACAAACTTGTTGAAAAATGTGATCGAGTAGGAAATTGTTTTTTGACTATTTAAAAAACAACAAGAATGCTTGCCATGATGGTGTGGAAGACTATGATTGGTTATTGAATGTGGTGGATTAAAATCCATGGTTGTTATGGTGGTCAAATTTTGTTTTATTTTGGTCATGACATATTGTATTATTATGTAAAGGTTTGAATAATTATTATACATAATTATGTTAGTTTGAAGGTATTTGAATTTTTTTAATAAATGAAAAAAATTACAAAAACATTAGTATAGTGTTTTATGTGTGCTTTTGAATGTCAATTCATTATATTTAATCTAAATTATTCCACGTGTTTCCATAATATATTTGAAAGTGCATTAGGTCAAAACATTATTTTAAAAAATCAATAGAAGAATTTTTTGGACAATAAAACATGAGAAATCAAACCCTAGAGTTGGGGCTCCTATTAATGTGACTCCACCCAAATGCAATTTTTTAAAAATCCAATTAGGGCTAGAACTAATACGTTTATTTTAGGGTGTAAATTGACACAATTATTTACTATTTTCATCCCATTTAACATAAATGATCATTTGGCAATGGGGGTTGTTTTAATGCAAATCTTAGTTAAAAAGGATTTAATGCATTCACTTCATTGTTAGAATTCATCCATATTTTAAACTAGGATTTATAATTAAGACTACAAATGAAATGTTTGGTGATAGGACTAGCATTCTCATATTTAACAACACACGACTAATAATTAATGCATTCAAACCCTCATTATATTAGAATTCACAAATAAAATATCCATAACAAGAAGTTTTGATTTTATGAGTAAACACATTATGATTGTCCTATAGATCCATGTGCAAATTTCCCATGGCAATGTGAATAAGTTGCATTCCCACTCAAATAATTCATTTCAATTATAAATAAATCAACAAAGTTTGATACAATTGAATGAGAAATAAAATATTTAAAATCATAAATGGGTGAAAGCACAATTAGGGGACTAAATAAATTTGGTATTTGGAATATCATAATCACAGTTTTTTTGGATTGTAAATGAACTTAAAATATAATGTCATATTCAACATTAACATTGTCAAATTTTCAATTATCCATGTTGCAATAGATTTGTATGAGAAGATTAATTTAAAATATGGATAAATTTAAAGAAAAAATTCGAATTCATAACGAGCTCTTGAAATGATGACATTGTGATTTTCACACTAGAAAGAATGAAAAATGTGGATTAGTATTTTATGTTATAGTAATGTTAAAACTTAAATTTAAAAAAATCACCATGAAAAGAATAATTTAAAATTAAAATTTATTGAATTTTTCTCAACACAAGAATGTTTGATGTGAAATTTTTTTAATTCCATGATTTTTGTCAATTAATTTATTATACCATTTATAGTCCATTTCACATTGAAATATTCAATTTTTCACATGGATTTTTGGACGAATTACATGTCCAATGATACCTATAGGGTGGTATACCAATACTTTTGATCATTAAGATAAAAGATAATTATTGTATTTGCAAGAAGTTTAGTCAATGTAAGATGTGAACTTTTCACAATGTCAAAAGTATGTTTTTACCCGTATAACATTTATAAGTTCTAAGCAAGTTTTCACTATCAAAATGTGTGTTAGAACTTTAAGATTCCTTAAACATTTCAATTCCTAAAGTGTAATAATGTTGAAATTTAAAATAAAAAAAGAGGAATTGAAATAGCTTTTAAAACATAAGACAAGGAAGGGCATGTGAAAGTAAAAATAATTAGTTCATAAGATTTAAAAGTACAAGCAAGTTCAAAAGATATAGGAACTTTTAATGTAGGTTAATTTTACAAGGAAAAGTACAAGTTTCTTTACCATTATTGGATCCAACAATTTACAATCCCAAGAATAGCAATGATTTCAAATATATTTGTTTCTCATAAATCTCAACATGTTTCAACACACCTTTGCCTAAAATTCACACCTACGACATGCACATCACTTACAAACCTTCATTTAGTATGAGAGAACTTTACAAATTTGTATAAATTAGTTTCTTTTATTAAAATCTTAGAAAGACATGCACTTTTAGAATACCTAAACCTAACACATTTTTCAATCTTTTGGTATGTGTATAGGAAGGAGAGAGGCATACCAATTGTAGGACTTGAATGGACTCCCCCTACTTGTTCAAGGATGGGGCCAAGAGGAGTAGGGCTACCATGATGTTTATTGTATGTCATAAGTAACCAAGTGGAATGTTGGAATGCCCAATAATGGAAAGGAGAATGTCCAACCTCAACATACAACACAAATATTCATGACAACAAGAGTTAATAGGGTTCTTTCCCTATAATAGTGAGGCAAATTGACAATTGATTCCTTGGAAGAAGTAATGGATGTAATGGAAAAAAGGAATAATTCTTTGAAGAAAGAAAGTACAAGTTATTGAGCATGCCATTGGTTCCTCTCTTTTGTATAAATTGAATGGCAATTCAAAATTGAGGAAGCTTGGCCCACAAGTTGTGTTATTAAAGGAGGAGGATGCAATAATAGTGGCTTGGATTATTGCTATGCAAAAGTGTGGACTCTTTAGATTACCCTATAATGGTTAAAATGAAGGTGGTAAAACTTATTCAAACTAGACCTACATGGTATTGGTTCATGTGTTGACATCCTAAACTAAATATTCAACTTGCTTGAGGACTCAAAATCTACAAGGATAAGGTTTGACCAACCAATCATAATTTCATTTGACCAAAACCTACAAGCATTATACGCTCAACATAAGTATAATGTAGATAGATATAAATTTTATACCAAAATAAATCTTGTATTTTTTAAGCTTTGTGACTACGTGCAATTACATGTTGCATGCCACTATTTATAATCATTTTTGTACTTATATTGGAACTTTACAAAAAAAACTGAATTATAACCACTTTTTAGAACTATGCTACAACTATTAGCTTTTCCATCCTTCAAATATGGACATTAAAGATTATTTCATTCAAGAATAACCTCAAGCATGTCTCATTAATCATAGTATAGTCACAATAGTAACCACAATTTGGTTACCACTATGATGTGCACCTAAATAACTATGACATGGACCTATCCTCAAATGTGTATTAATGTACACCGATAACCACACAAACTTGATAAGTAGTTAAGTAGGTCCCTACATAAGTAGATAGCCAATGTACCTTGGTACTTCAAGTAGGTACATAAGTGCATACCTAAGTAGGTAGGTAGGTATTTAAATAGGTAATCAAGTAGGTAGGTAAATGCTTGGTATGTAGAGAAGTAATTAGTTACATAAGTAGTTAGATAATTAGGTAGGTAGGTAGATAGATAGCAAAAGTACATCACAAATATTATAAGCCATGATTTGGTAATAATTCATGTGAAAATTATTTTTTCATAAGTTTGCACCAATGTTGGGTGCGTGCATAAGTCATTTTTGAGCATTAATTTGGGCACATAGTTGAATATGTCAAGCAATAATCACCATGCATTTTTTTTTCAAAATATTGATGAAGCCATGGTTGGACATGTGTTCGGTTTGTCATACATGGTTTAAAATCATACCTTGACGAACCTTTGTTGTTTGAAGTCCACAAAATACCCGTGTTCCACAAGCCTCTTACTTACATTCACTATTGCAGAACATGTCCCCATTTCATTATGCATTCCACCCAACATCCACCCAACATTGAGTGGAAAGGCCATTCTATGGTGCACATCATTTTTCCTTCCATCATTAGTAAAATAAAGTCACCATTGCCCCAAAACCTATAGCATAGAACCTTACACACTTTGTTAGAATGTGACTCTAGGTATTTAAAAAAAATCAACTTATTGAATGATCTAACATTGATTGATTGAATTGTTTTAGATATTTATCTTGCCATTACAAGGGTAAAAACACAATATAGTGGACGTTTTTGGAAGTCACATTGATAGTTTTTTTTATAGGTTGAGTTAAATATTGTTGCATTGTATTCAAATCTATTTAATTTTTTTGGCAAAAGTGAGATGAAAATGTGAAATCTACATTATAATCTTTCAAGCCCGAAAAATAATTACCAAAATAATAAATGTTCCATCCAAGGTGGACTTTACAAATGATGGTACATCCAATGTCATAGTCCAAACTACACCAAAAAAATTATCATTATGGAATTTTTCTTTTAGTGGAGTTGGAAATTAAGCCTACAACTTTTTACCACCACACATTGAAGTACCATAACATTTAAAATGAAAAAATCAAACAAGAAAAAGTCTCTCGAAAATTTAAGATTAAAAATATAAAGTTCAAATTCATAAAGTCCATTTCGATATATAAATTGATTTGATCAAGGCTGATATTTATTTATTTGTTTAATATTTAAATTATGGTGGTATGAACTTGGAAATCGAAAAAATTATGAACTTCAACATCATTTAAATGTTTTTGTTTGAAAAATCATTAGATTTGGATTCTAAAAATGGATTTTCAACAACCCATTTTGGTCTAGTGTAGTGTGATTTTATTGACAAATGATATTAGAGCTCTTCAAGTTTGCTCGTGGAATCCATTTTTATTGGGATTACAAAAATTGAATGATCCAATTGTCATGGATCTTTAATTTAACATTGTTTATCAATGGTATCAAAGTTATTTTAACAAGTTTAGTCATTGAGTTTAATGTTAGTGGGATAAAAAAAATTGAGCTTCATTATTCAATGATTTGACATGAAGTGATCCCCTTTTTGGATATTTGACTTCGCATTATTAATGGAATCAAAGCTCTTCGTCTCTAGAATGTTAATATCCTCAATGTTGCATTCAATAATAGTTTACAACTTTAATATTTGATTAGGAGACCCCCCCCCCTCTTGCAACTACGTTTTCAACTCCTCAATTGGAATTGTAGTTGAAAACAAATAGTTATAGTTGTTCCATATTGTTCCTACTTGAAATTTTGCATACTTCAAAATTATATAGTTTTGTACATATAATTCAAATTAAACAATCAAGAAGAGCATACTTGAAACTCTACATTAAAAGAAGGCTTCAGAAAGAGCATTGATATTATTGAAAATGAATACTCAAAAATCAAACCTTAAGTGTTTAACTTTGTTTTCAAGTAATACATTAATTCATGAATGCAAAAAAATAGTCATAATATAACATAGACTTTACATACTTTAGATTATGATATTGAGTTGATAGGCCATATTTGTACATAAAATATTTATAACAAATAACAAGGTCCATTTTTTGCTTTGATTGGAATAAATACCTATTTGTTTGGCCAAGAAGACCAATATATCAAATCTCAATATTCTGCAAATAATAAACTTTTAGATTTTGGCTTACTATTGAATGCAATTTCAACCTCAAATCCAAAATGTACGAATTCATTATCTAAAATGCAATATGAATTTGCAAATCCTATTGTCAACAAACATAATGAATCTTATTATCTCAACATAACACAAATATTACTGTAAAAGTTATGTCAACACAACTATATCACTACACCAATATGTGTCCAAGTTCGTTTTATGTTTCATTAAATTTAGAGTGAATTAAACAATTTTACCATGATGAAGTGGGCAACCCCTTAGTAAATCGGGACAAGATGCTACAAACAAGTGAATTCATTAATAGCTAATTAGATTTACCATTAGTTAATCAAATTCATTAATAATAAATTCACTAATAGTTAAATCATCAATAATAAATTCATTAATAGTTAATTTGAACCTAGGCTAGGCACTTAAAAACCTTCATTAGGTTACCTAGCCTAAGCTAAGAACCTAGCCCACCAACTTAAGATGTAAATGTGAAGGTTTGAACCTTTCACCTCCTTTCATTTTCATGTTTAAGAAACAAGTCTTTAACCAATGAATCATTATTTAAATGAATAATATTTTTTTATCATCAGATATTATTATGCACATCCTTTTTTACCCTAAGCTATTTTTGGCAATTCATGGTTATTTTTAACAATTTTTGGTTATTATACCATAGGATATTTTAAGTTATTCTATCGCAGGCCATTGTTGGTTATTCTACACTATTTTACCATTGGCAATTTTTGGTTATTCTAGGTTATTTTATCATACGTCATTATTGACTATTCTATGTAATTTCAACATATGTTATTATTGGTTATTATAGGCTATACTACCATAGGCTATTGGTTGCTATTGGTGGTTATCCTATTTGTGGGTATCAATGGATATTCATGATTATTTTATTGGTGGTTATTGGTGATTATTTGATTAGTGGCTATTTGTGACTATTCATAACTATTCATGACTATTTTATTAGTGGTTATTGGTGGTTATTTGATTAGTGGCTATTAATGGATATTTGACTATTCATAACTATTCATGACTATTTTATTAGTGGTTATTGGTGGTTATTTGATTAGTGGCTATTAGTGGATATTTGACTATTCATAACTATTCATGACTATTTTATTGGTGGTTATTAGTGGTTATTATATTGTAGGTTATTGATGGTTATTTTATTGATTGGCTAGTGATTTAATATGTGTTGTAATATCACTACTACAGAAGTGGGGTGCAATTTACTAACCTAAATCGTTATAGAACCTTAAAAGTGAAATAAGTTCATTGCATTTTTACTAATTTCACCCTAGTGAAGTTATTTCACTATAATATCACTATGTAAACACCATGTTTCATTGTTAATTAACACAATTCATTTTATAATTTATTGTAGTAAATAGGTTTTTTCTATCTTTTTTTAATATTCTATTTATGCTACTTTATGATATGCCCTATATTATTTTAAGCTACTTTAGTTATTATAACTTATATTTTATGTTATTATAGGTTATTATAAATTATTGTACCCTAAATTATTATACGTTATTTTACCTTAATGTATCTTGACTAGTTTATTATAAGCTTTTAAGTTATTCTAAATTAAATTATTCAACTAACTTTAAGTTATACCTTATGTTGTTTTATCTTAAATTAATATATGTTATTTCAAGTTATATTTTAAATTATTCAAGGTCATTTTACTTTATGTTATTATAAATTATTTTATCCTAAGTATAATAATAATTTTTTAAATTAAAATAATAACCTATGATTTTTTTTAAATACCCTACAATATAATAACTACCAATAGTTTATGATATCACAATATAGAATATCCAACAATAAATTATAATACAATAACCACTAATAACCATTAATAAAATAACCATCAATAAACACTAATAAAATAAACACCAATGGCTTACAATGGAATAACCACCAATAGCCATCAATATAATAGCCACCAATAACCAATAATATAATAACATTAACACCCACCAATATAATATTCATCAATAGCCATTAATATAATAACATTAATACCCACCAATAGAATATTCATCAATAACTATTAATATATAGTCATTAATAACCACCAATATCCACAATAAAATATTCACCGATAGCCATTAATATAATAGTCACCAATAGCCACTAATACAATAACCATTAATAACCACCAATATCCAATAACAAAATATGCACCAATATCCACCAATAGATAACCATTAATATAATAGTCATTAATAAACACTAATATTCACCAATAAAATATCCATCAATAACCATTAATAGAATAACCACTAATAATCATTAATAGGATGCCCACCAATAGTCATTTATAGAATAACAACCAATAGCCATTAATAAAATAACAACCAATAGCCACCAATATAATAGCTACTCATAGCCATCAATAAAATAGGCACCAATAACCGTTAATATAATAATCACAAATAGGCACCAATAACCACTAATAGCCATTCATATAATAACTAATAATAAACATCAATAGCCATTAATAAAATAATCACCAACAACCATTAATAAAATAGTCACCAATAGCCATTAATAGAATAACCACTAATAACCACCAATAGAATAACCACTAATAGTCATTAATAAAATATCCACCAATAGCCATTAATAAAATAATTATTAATGGTCATTAATAGAATAGCCACCAATAGAATAATTACTAATGGCCATTAATAAAATAACCACCAATAACTATTCATAGAATAACCACTAATAACCTTAATAAAAGAATAACCAATAGCCATATATTATAATTGCTTAAAATTGCCACAAATAATGTAGGGTGAAATAATTTATAATAGACAAAAGTAACTTAAGGTGAAATAGCTTACAATAACTTAAAATTTCCAATAATAACATAAGGTGAAATAATCTTCAATAGCCAAAAGTAACTTATAATAGTTGTAAGGAGCTTAAATTGAAATAATTTATAATATCCAAAAATAAACAAAAGTAATTGAGAATAACCATAAATAGTTGTAAATAACGTAAGGTGAAATAATTTAAATTAATGAAAAATATTCATATAATAATTGAAAGTAGCTTAGCATAGGTAATATTATTATATTAACGAAAAAATTATCCATTTATTTATTTTCAAAAGAATGGTCATTGAAATGTTATTGAATAATGATATTCAAATTATTTTTTTGTTCAAATGATTTTAAACTTTCAAAAAGAAATAAATGTAATTATGTACATTATTGAATTTTTATAAAAAAAAAGTAAACTCGGATCATTCATTTGAACAAAATCTTAATAAGATATGAATTTTCAAAGTTTATGTTTTTGTAATGTTTAAAATGAAGTATTTGGTAAATAGAATGTAATGTAAGATATTACTACAACGAGTGGGGTGCCTTGATGGTAAGGGTGTTGGGCTCCAATCCAAAGGTTAAAGGATCAAACCTCGTGAGTGGTGTTGTGTGTGGTCAACAATGGTATGTTGATTGAATATTCTCTTATACATTTAATTCCTAAAATAGGTGTTTAGGTAGTGACATGTGTCAATAAATCATAGGTTAAAAAAATCATAACATTATGAATAATATTATATATTAAATAATAAAATTTTAATTGATTTCCATGTTGATAGTTAATTAACTAGCAAGTGAATGGTTTGGTAAATTTGTACTTCACTTGATAGTAACATTGTTTCACTAGGTTCTAATGAAACAATTCATTGTCCGTAGCAACTAATCCCCATTCACTATGGGTTAAACAATTTCACCAAGTAAAAATGTCAAAATTCATTTAAAATCTAGTGAAATTCAGAGTGAATTAGGACACATTTTGTAGTAGTGTATGAAATAATAATTCATATCAAGAGCCCTTTCATTGTTAACTTTAGCCAAACCATAGTTTGTGACTTTTGAATGGTCATAATTAGACCATATTTTCATAAGTATGTATGAATCATATTTTTTGTTTGTTTTTTTAAAATTACCCCAAAAACATTTTTTTTGAAAGTTTTACTGAAGGCATTGTTCATATGAACTTTGTGGGTTTTCCTTTTAGGACTTCAAAATTGAAAAAATTATAGTACGCAATAAGCTACAATCTTGATGGTATCATTTGCCTATCCTAAACACAAGTAACAAACTTAAAGATTTGCATGACAACATTTTGAGTCAAAATTAATCTTAATCCAATGGTTAGATGAAGAGGATTCGATAAATCTAATGTACATACAATATATAACTTATATTTTTTCAATAGTCATAGGGCCTCATGTTTGTGGTTCATGAAACATGACCAAACAAAAGAAAATTGAAAAAATAATGCAATGCCCAATTATAAAATCACTTCAACTTTGATAGGGTAGTGGTTTTTTTCTAAATATATATATATTAGTATGCATTTATTATTCAAAAATGCAAAAAACACACTTTTTGGAATGAAATTTCGTCCAAAGAGTTAAAATCTCTAAATGGTCCTAGATTTTATTCATGTATATCAATATCAAATACCATAAAAAAAAATTCACCTAAGAGTTCCACTCACAACCTTAGTTTTGAAGTGTATATGCAATTTTTTCAAACTTTGTGATAGGTATTATTTTGTCACAAATATATTCCATACATTCAAATTTTTCATTTTTTGTTGGATTCAAGAAAAAATTGACTAGATTAAATTAAGATAATCAAATATACTTAAAACATGCAAAAATAATCCAAGATGTGATGTCCATACATTATCAAAAAAATTAATTCATTAAGATTTTACTTGTAACTATATTTTTTGGGGGCTTAATGTGCTTTCACCCAAACACACCCAACAATTAAGTACATATTTTGAAACAAAATCCAATCTTTGTTTCGAACACAAATATAAGCCCAATCCTTCTGCACAACTTTAGAACAACGTATTATATCAACAACAAATAAGATTGCCTAATATGATTAAGCAAATAACTCATGATCTTGGAAGACAATTGCATATTTTAATACAACATAGGTCTTAGTAAACAAAAAAGGTAATTAAATAATAAAATTCAAGTTCTTATCATGTTTAACTTATCCTCAATCCTTCACCCTCACTACCTGCGCATGAATATGACAAAAATTTGGGGACTTGTGACCTTCAAAATTGGAATGACCATGCATAATCATTTAATAGTCATACTCCCAAGTTGGGAAAGGTGGCATGAATGAATGTCAAAGTTTCACAATACATGTTGTACACAAATGTACTACCCACTACACATTAATGAGCTTTGCATGCATTAAATTTTGCGTTGCATGGACCAAACAAGGGGAAAATATATATGATTCATGAGACTAACAAAAGACATGCCACCATGCTTAATGTGGCCCCATTTTTAAT
>Ga0209208_10006177_pt1 | contig 16524 bp, 7 predicted proteins | sample S1TSphfallax_3_FD_187694 | JGI IMG/M metagenome (GOLD analysis project Ga0209208, IMG submission 187694) | Host-associated microbial communities from peat moss isolated from Minnesota, USA - S1T2_Fd - Sphagnum fallax MG (SPAdes) (version 2) | ecosystem: Host-associated > Plants > Peat moss >...
CAAGATGATCCATGTCTCTAGCCTGCCAGCAAATATCACAAAGGAAGATATTGTTGCACACCTATCTCCCCATGGTAACATTATTAATGCCAAGATCTTTGAATCTAATGGCAAAAAGCAGGCTCTCGTTCTCTTTGAGAATGAGGATCAAGCTACTGAAGCTCTTGTCTGTAAGCATGCCACTCAACTGCAGAACAGCAATATTCGACTTGCCTTCTCAAAGCTGGCTTCAGTGTAGTGACTTTTGCATAGCTCTCTCTCTTCTGGGAGAGTATGGGCCACAATTTTGTTAGGTTGTCAGATAGTGTGCCAATTTAATGATCCCCACACTAGTTTGGTTTTCTTATGCCATGCTTCCATCTCAGGACATAGATTGCTAAAGTTTTGCTTTTGTGGGGTTCCTACTTAATTGATAACTGGTTCACAGGGCTAGGCTCTGTTGGCATTGTATTTGCTTGCAAAAGTTCTGCCGTACCAGGTAATATTTGTCAGTCTTTGCTTGAAGATTTGAGGGGTCAGTGGTCTGCAGTGCTTTTCTACTTTCTGTAGCAGAGCTTGTATTGCCATTGATTACTGTGTAGTCATGCTTTTACCTCTGATATAATCACAGGTTTGGAAGTATGAATCAACTGTGTATCACAGTTGTTTCCGAGCTCACGTCTTTGGCTTCTGAGCAGTGAAGACAATTATCTATGTTATTTCCAAACCTCTTCACCTGCAAGTTTGAAAATTCTCTCTGTTATTTCTGAACATGTTCACCTGCCGTTGTTTCAATGGAGTCTCTCCTGACATTTTGTACAATGATTTGCCCAGATTTTGGGCAGATTTATTACAATACTTGTCTACACCTGCCAGTGGAGGCTGATCAAGTCAGTGGGTAGAAATGGCAGTCGCACTCTGCTATTTGTGATGAAAGTGACGGTCTGACACTTCGTGAGCAACTCTCAACCAAGGGAAATGACTGTGTTAAGTTATCTTGTTACTTTCAAATTATTGCAGAGATTTCTATGTAATTTCATACATCTCTCCTGGCAAAAGCTTGCATGAGTTGGATAAGTCTCACTGGAGATTGGTCAATGCACACCTAATTGGGTGAACTGGAAATCCTGTTTTGCTGCAATGAAAGGCTTTAGACTTCCATGTGAATAGTTGCTGTTGATCAGTTATGGGAGTTTGACCAACAGTAAGGGATGAATATTTCTGTACTTTGCCATAGTATAATTGTGAGTAGGGTGGTTATGTAATGCTTGGCATCAACACATTTGGTCATTCCCTTTTATGATTCATATAATGTTCTGTTGGATGGCAGTTGTTAGGAGGTGGTTATCTATTTCTTTGCTCTCTGTGCTGCATGCATGTGTAAACGTTCTAATATATCACAAAGACGATATCCAGGAGTAAACATGTGAGCTACAATTTATACTTTGCAGTCATTATCTCTGTTGTTGGGTTTATTGTGTTAAAACTTGATTTTGAAGGAGGGCTTCAAAATCTAAAATTTGAGCACAATGCCACTTCATTCTGAGGAGTGAAATTAGTAGAGTGTGGGCAAGTGAATCAACATATTTGATTGTTGTTACCTTTTTCACATGCTCCAAAGAAATCAACTAGCCATTGGGGTCATGTCACAACTTGCAACTTATCACAGGGCAAAATGATTGTACTTCATTTGCTTAATCATGAACTTATTATGTTATAAGTTTTTATCATCTCATTGTTAAGGTTGGAAAGGTTTTTGTTCATCATCTCTCCCTTATTTCAAGTATTTCAAAATAGAACAACTATTTACTCTACTCCAAACCGTATGTCATGTTAATATGTTGCATAAAAAACAGCTGGAATTTAGTAATTGTTGGGGGCATTACTATCCTCAATCATCAATTGTTATCATATTGTAGCAAGGATCAGATATGAAAATTTACAAATTTTGCAAACATCAATGGTAAATTTTTTATTCATCCACCTTTGTTCCAACAAGTACCTACTTCCTGCACTTCTTGCAGATACTTCTTGCAGACAAGTGCAAGAATATTAGTACATACGGGGTTATGACAAGGTGTTAGCTGAGCAGTTTGGGAATGTGCCCCACCCTGGGGTCGTAACCCTGAGGGGTGAATGTTAGATGAACTAAAACATGCATGCATAGATATTGAGGTGAAGGGGGATTCTTACACCTACTCATTAAGAGCAAGAGGGAAACCACACTAATACAAAAGGCATAATTAGTAGGCTTAAGATCCCCCCTTCCTTTTAACTTGAATGTAAGACTTGGATAAAATCTCAGAGATTGACAATCTCCAAAGAATGTAAAACTCTGATAAAAATCTTAGAGATTGACAATCTAGAATTGCTCTTACAAAGCAACAAAATTATTATGTTAACAGAACGAAGGCAAATCTCTGATGATGCATATATCTTCTTCCCTCAGACAAATAAACTGATATTCTTAATGCTTTGAAGAGTTTTTTTGTGCTTTTTGGTAGTAAGAAATAGAGAAAGAAATCCCATGAAATTTTGGTAGTAAAAATTCTCAACTCTTTCAGTAAATGGGTAGTAATATTATGGAACAGAATTCATGTATGAAAAAGGGAGGAAAAAAAAAAGAAAAAAGAAAACAAAACCAACGTTTCATAATGAGGGTTCTTTTCCCTGATATTTGGGAATTGTGATATCAAAAAAATTGGGCAAAATTGTCCAAAGGATGAGCAAAATGGCAAGGTAAAATTTACAGTAGAAAACAATTTATTTGAAAAGAAACAACAACAACAAAAAAATCACTGCAAACCAGAATCTGAAAATTCAAAGCCTTCTTCTTCCCTTAAGCACTTCTGCATGACAGTAATTTTCTGCAAAGAAAAAGTTGCTAAGAAAATCAGGTCCAAAAATTTAGATGAAATTTAGTTGAAGTTTGAGTTCAAGTTTTATGTTTTGTTAACAACTCTGGTTTTGGAGTGAAGGAAATTGGAGTGTTCTTCTTCTCGAGAATGAGATTGTTTGCAGTGGGCTATGGCGCCTTGCACAGCATTGTGTTGCTCAGACAGAGTCATGCTGCTGCTGTTGTTGTTGTTGTGGTTGATTGCTGCTGGTGAAGCTACTACTACTCCTCCATTGCTACAAGATGGATTCCTTTGATTGAACTTTGCTTTGGATCTGGGAGTCATGACAGTAGAAGCTACGATTCTTGCAATTTTGGAGGTTGCTGCAGCAAGCTTAGTAGTACTGGACGACTCTGATGACGATCCTTGCAGCAGTTTTAAGGTCGGCAGAGCTGGTTTAGTACTGGAAAACTCTGCTGATGATGATGATGATGATGATGATGATCCTTGCAGCTTCAAGGTCGGGAGAGTTGGTTTGGTACTCGACTCTGATGATGATGATACTTGCAGCTTTGGGAGAGCTTTTCTCGAAGGAGTGCCAAGAGGAGTATTGGCTGCTGGTGTTGCTACTGGTGTTGCTGCTCCTAATGATGATGCTACAGTTGTTGTTGTTGTGACACGAATTCTGTTGTCGATCTTGTTCTGCTGCTGCTGTTGCTGTAGCTGTAGCTGTTGCTGTTGTTGTTGTGGGTCTGTGTGTGGAGACATGAGTATCTTCTTCACGTAATTTTTCCACCGCTCTCTTGATGATGACTGCAGTTTTGGTGTGGCACAGTCTTCTTCTTCTTCTTCTTCTTCTTGCAGCAGCAGCCGTCTCCTCCTCCTACCCCCACCAGGACTCGCAGATGTAGTTGCCGGCATCGTAGACAGTGATTGCATCAAATTCGGCTGCTGCTTCTGTGCTTCGATTGGATTGCTGCTGCTGCCCTTGGCCGGTAACAACACAGCACTTGGGGAATTGTGGATATGGCTGTGTAAGCTCGACTCCCGCATCAACAGTCTCAGTGTTCGCTCTTTCTCTGCTGCTGTCCCGCTTGCACCGGGTGTAGCAGCAGCAGCAGCAGCAAAAAGCTGCGGTGCTTCTTCACCCATGTAAGGAATTGTTGATGGATGGTTCTGCTTCCCTCGGAGGCGCTCTGAGCTTTTGCAAGCTGCTGAGAGAGGAGCAGCCGCTGTTATCTTCTGGATTGGAGCAGAACAGGTTGTTGTCTCTTCTGTGTGCTCCTCTGTGTGCTCCCTCGATCTTCGCTTAGAAGACGAAGACTTCTTCTTCTTCTTCTTCGTGCCGAACAGGGCCTTCCAGGATCTTAGCAATGTAGTAGACAGGGTACTCGTCCAGCTGATCTCTGCGTTTGAACTCTTGGAATAGGAATTGGGTTCCTCTTCGGTCGAAGCACTGCGATGTACAGGTTCTTCTTGCTTGCAGCCGTTGGAGGACCTGGAATCCCGTCGTACACTCCAGGCTGTGGAGTCCTGCTCCGGCGAGGAGCTGCTACTGCTGCTGTCGTCTCCAGCTTCCGAGATTTTCATGTCGCCTGAAGTCTCCCACGCAATGCTACTGCTCTGAGATCGGAAGCTGGAGCTACGAGAGTCCTGCAACGCAACTGTCTCCAGCGCCGGCGCAGAATGCAGCAGGGGGGATTTCATGCACAAGAACTTGGAGAAGTACCTGGGCTGGCAAACATGCGAGCTGGAGTCGTAGTGACTGGTAGTAGTTGGCGAGAAGATACAGTCGTCGTTCTTCTCTGGCAGCTTCTCGTTGAACTCAAACTCGAGCGCATCTAGAGAGCTTCTGCAGCTTCTCACCATCGATTCCCAATACAACGGCAGAGAGATGTCCATTTCATGACCTCTTCCCATCAGCACATGGTTGCTAGACTCTGCATGGCGCCGTTGCTGCTGCTGCTGCTGCTGCACCTGGCCAAACTGCCGTCCACCACCAACAGCAGCAGCTGCTGAAGGGATTCTAGTACAGCCACGAGCAGCTGCATCCTGGCGACTACAAACTCCTGGAGCTGCTGAAACTCTTACATGTGATCCCTGACTCTGCAGCTGTTGGCTAATTGCAGCTGCAAACCCTTCATGCTGGTTGACAATCCTTGAGTCGCCCCAGCTCCTCGCCATTCCGGTGAGCCTGATCAGCCACTGCAATGGCAGCGGAGTCGAGATTGCAATGGCAGTGGACGGATCAACTAAATTAGCTCACACTTAGGGAAACCGCAGTAGTCTGCTTGCAATCATTTCCCAGAAACAAACACAGCAGCAACACTATTAGAGCTAGAATTCTCAAACTATCTGCAACAAGCACCAAAACACTTGGAATTCCAAGTTCCGGAAGCTCAATTGCGAGCAGCTAGCTAGCTGCGAAACTAGACTGACACCTCTAGAACCACGGACACGGACCGAAGAAAGCTTCTCAAGAATGTGAAGAAAAAAGACCCCACCCAGAAAACTGAAACTGTGGTGCTTGAGTATGCGACTCTGCACAAAATATTTCTCACATCCAAGTTTAGTTATTACCTTTGTGTGGCAACAACCCCACCCATAAAACTGTAACCGGAACTGCATATACGTGGGAGACAACTAGTACGTAGCAAACCACTTGGAGCAATCATTACCCATTGGCATATCAGAAAACACTGTGGCAGTTAGTAGTAGTCAGATCATATTTATTGCATTCTTTTCTTTCTTTCTTTCTTTCTTCTGGCAGGTGCACAAGTTTTTGCTGCGGCTTTCACCAGCCCTCAGCACATACTGTGCAAATTTTTTGCTGGGCCAAAACCAAACCAACTGGTGTATTTTGACTTTTCTTCATATGATTGTATTGTACAGGGTCACATGAGCATCACTGGGTTTGCTCTAAGGGCATCCCCACAGTTGTTCATATGACCCTGCAAAAGTATTTCTCACATCCAAGTTTAATTATTTACCTTTTTGCAAGTCAACCCATAAAACTCAAAGGGGAACTGCATATATGTGGGAACAACTAATAGCAAGCCACCTGGATCAATCAATCATGGTGCACCTCATGGATGTCCCAGATGCATCATCATCAGTAGCAACAACACAAAATATGATAGGTGACAAATGTAGAACCCCATAAAAAATATCTATGTATGGTAAGTGTCTAGTTATGAGCATTGGGGCATTTAATGTGCTTGATGCATTAGCAGAAACCATTGGTGACAATTTGCAACCAATTAGACAATTTTTGGATAATTGGGTTATGGGAGAAACATGAAGAACATGAAGTTGCTGGGATTGAGTTGAGATGGGGTGAAAGTATACATGGTGAGTGTGTAATTCTTTAGCTTTAGGTAAACCTTACACTTTGTGTTGCTTATTTCTTTTTTGTCAATTCATACAAGGAAGTACAAATTTATTTTTTTGGTATAAGTGGAACTTGGTGTGTGTCTACATTTGAAAGCCTTCTTATGAGGAACCTTTCCAATTTGCAATATTATGCTTTTGTAGATTTGAAAACCTCCACCTTTTCAGGGGCACTACATCCATCCACCATGAGTTTAATTCTGGTGCTGTAGTATAGCTTTCCTTCCCTTAAATTTTTTTTATGGGGAATAGGTTGTCATCATTAAAATAAAGGGTTTCAAGATCCTTGACAATATCAATAACGAATGGATGTTTAGGATTTCACCGACCAAGTGAGTCATGCCCAAATGTCCAAATGTAAGACCTTTTACATAACGCATTACTCTTCAAACCAAGTACTTTCATTAGGTGTATCATTTTGGACCTTTTTGGATTTGGTGGAGCACATTTACAATGTTATTGTCTTCATGGTCTAGTGGATTAAACCACAACACTAAATTTGGCATCTTGCATTTTACTGGGATGTACATGTCGAACAAGACAAGTTTTCTTAACACTAGGACAATATTCGGTTATGGCACTTGATTTATGAAAGATTATTGTACATGGCCAGTAAAATATTTTACCACAGAGCTTGAGCAGTTGTTCCTTACAAGTTTACAACATGAGCTTTAGGCTATATGCTTTGTTAAGTCTTAGTAAGTTTGATAGTAAATTTGGTTAGGAAAGAAAATATATTTTAGTTTGGAGATAATTTGGAGCTGGTTCAATGTGAATGGGGTTGATTTGAAACACAAAGTGCAGAGGTATACACACCACGTGGGTCTCATTTTCAAATGTGAAATACTTGACACCCATTCACATTGAACCAATTTTCAAATTATTATCATTTTTGATTAAAACTTAATTGACCATGTAAATTAAAACTCATGACTATTTTCATGTGCTACCATGTTGACACTTACACCTATTTCTATATAACATCATAAACCACATAACTGCAAATGCTCATTCATGGTGCAACACATGGAACCACCCCCTTTTGGTGTTAAAATCCTTATAAGGCATTTAGTAATGTCAACACAACATGGGAAATTCTTTCTCAAGATCCATCAAAAGTGAACATCAGTTTTAAGGTGGTAAAACTAGTAAGCTAGGTGCAAATGTGAACTCCATTATTAGTCACTTAACTAAAGTTTTTCAATTTTTTTAGCCAAATGTGAATCATAATGAAAAAAATTGAGAAGAATTCTTACTACCTAACTATATTAGGTATATACACCTATATTTATTTAGTGCTATCAAGCAAACCTAATCTTTAGCCGGTACCTTATCTAGAGATGTTGAAAGACATCCCATATGCCAACCTTTAGGCACTAGTTATAAACAATAGATGTGCTAGTGTATTGCCCACACAACATGCAATGCAATCTTGCACATACAATTGCCAAAGATGGATAAACTTGACCATCAATATGTGGAAGATGATATGATGTGCAATTATGCATGTTCCATAGTTGACTAACTCATCCTTCTAACAATAATATTTTCAAAGGAAAAATCTTTCACATGTTAAAAATGATTCATCTTATAATCATATCCAATGTAACTGGTGTTGTTTGCTACAAGTAGACATAATTTTTCAATTCAAACTTATAGACTTGAAGTTAATAACCACCCTCACAAATAGTGGTGTAACAAAGTGTATCCTAGTGTTGATAAATGGCCAAATTTTACATATCCATTGGCATCATTGATTGAAATAAAGTCGTTCATTGTTCATAAGCTCGAAGTCATACATTCACATAATCCAAGTTCATATTGTCATTGCATTTTAACAAATTGATGTTGAAAGTTCAAGGTCATACTAAAATAATAAAACATATGATGAAAAATATGCAAGGGAAGATTGTTGACTAAACTTATTTCCCATAGCTAACTAGGGCAATGCAAGTCCCAATTTTCAATATGCCCTTTCAAAAGACCATATTTACACAACCTTCCTTTCACCATTTTAACCATCCATTCAATTTTCCCATCAACCCTTACATGGCCTCATGAAGTTGTATGAATATTAATTAGTGGCTTTTCATACTATTTTTGAAATTCCACACTAAATTTATTACATTGGTTGGGGAACATCTTGTTTGGAGTGTGAAATTGTTAAACTGTGGAATTCAACAACTTAGTTATTGTCAAAGGAAAAGGTTGCCAAATAAAAACATGAAAGTAGAACATGTCCTTTATTTACCTAATGTCATGTTGTAACTGCTGTCATGCAACAACCATTGTCATGCACATATTGTCATCGACAAACTTAAAAGAAGACCCCCAATTGTTTATAGACCTTCGACAATTGCTGCCTATCGTCTATAACAATATTACCTTCCTTGTAGACTTCAAATCTCATGTCTACCTTTCGGTTGTTGCCTTCTAGTGGTAAATAATCATCCTATGGTAAAATGCATTTTTAAATCAAATAATAAGTACAGAAAGTATTTTCGTTGTAAAATAAAAGAAGAAAAACCAAATTAATGAACTAATAGTGTACATCAATTAAGAAGGGATTACTTTCCTTACCTTCCTAAAGGTCAATACAAACAAAAAGAAATAATACACATGTTGATTCCACACAACCTTCAACCATTCTCCATTACATAACACCAAGTACAATATTCTTCCATTTTTTTTTTCCTCACACACACAAGCATGCTCCTAATGTTAATGATTTAATCTTCTCATGATTTAATGATCGAAATTTTTCATTCCTCCCAAGAAATAAATAAGGAATCTAGGAAAGATGCTCATCACACAAAGGTTGAATCCTCATCTTCTTAAATCTCCTCATCCTAATCCCTTCCACACATCCTAGTTAAAGAAAATCCATCCATCGCTTATCCACTTGTACTAATTAACCTAGATGGCTTCACCCCTAGTAAATAGAATATGATAAGTAGAATATTCACCATTAGTAACTAAATAGTTATTAGGTTGCCCTTATAAGTAAACTAGACTAGGATATTATTTCTATAACTAGTGTTACTTCTATTAAAATTTCCCATGGAATTAACTTTTGCTTATTTTGTCCCATGAAAATAATTCATTGTACTATGATACTATCCTCAGAAAACACCCTCACTCTAAAAAATTCATGTAATAGTTTTACCATCTAATAGTAATTATCATCCAATGACGCTACCATCTTTTAACACCCATAGTGTTAAAACAATTTTATACCTTTAACAAAAATATGCTAAACACCATCAAAAAATGCTTATGCAATTTTTTTACAATTACAATATATCATAATGAGGGCAATTCTATGCATTGCACCATGTAGGAAGGTTTGATGTTGTGTGGTTTATGATGATGTACAATAATAGGTGTAGGCATTGACATGGGATTATGTGCAACAAGAATGTTGATGATTTGGGATTGAAGGGAATTTATTCCCAATACAAGCTTTTGCTCAATGCATTGGTCACCTTTGTAGAACACTTGGTAATTTTAAAACACATTTGTTGCCCTTAACCCCAATGTACCATTGATGTTCTACTATCGTAATACTTGGGCAACTTCAACACTAATGTGTTGAATAATTAAGATAGTTTTAAGTTTTTTATTTGGCACTTGAGTTTTGCTTAGATTTACCATAGTTTATGTGACTTCAAGTTTGGTTACCTTATTACAGTTTGATTGAATTTTCAGAATTTTTAACATATACTATTATTTTATTTTTTTGGCAGATTAATTTTTATTTATTTATTATTTTATTTTATTTTTGTGTAGAAGCCACCAAAATAATACAGTATGCACTATATTGTCCTTTGAAAGATGTTCTTTTGGAGCAACAAGCTTCTTTCTTCATTGTAACAATGAAAAGCATTAGCAAGGTTGTAACGAAGCCACCTTTCAATTACAACCTTATAAGCCACTTGTGGGCACATGGCAAACTTCTAGTGCTATAAGGATTGAAGATTATTGGACATTGCAATTGTGATGGTCTTAAGGCAAACCAAAGTTAGTCATATATTTAAATTTGGTAGCAAGAATCTACATATATGGAACATTAATGAGCTTTAAGAACTCTTCAACATGCCTTTGTGTCCTAGAGTGGAATGTTTGATTAACTTGAGATGTGTTGGCTTGAATTGCTCTATGCTTCTATGTACTATGACATCCCTTTACTATGGAGCAAAGGTTAACCTATTTGTCTAATCTTTTGTTAGATACAAGGTCCACCATAACTTCACATTAGTGATAAATTTTATAAAAAAAATTCCAGGATGAAGCCAGTTTTGCCATGTTTGCTGAAATGGGTAGAGGAAGCCATAGTTCAAAGCAACTACCATCAAGTAGTGTATGAGAGTTCAAGTGAAATTTTCAGGTAACCTATTAGGATTTGTTGTAAGCAAAACATTATTGACTTCATATATACTAATGGTAGTATGTTGTCCCAGTTTGCCAGTCAATTTGAAATGGAACTGGAATCAAAAAAATTAACTTCACATATGGCAACTTAGGCCACCTGAAACTTGAGTCAGAAGAACTATGGCAGTTGAACTTGACCTCATGAAAATTAGATCACAATTAATAGTTGGTTACTATATGTAGGTAAGTAGTTAAGCTATAGCTGAGTCATATTGGGTAGTTGCAATGGTGGGTGTTGGGTCATGTAATCGGTCTCATTGGGACTTTTTAAATTCCACACATATCCAATGAATTCATTGTCTCTCTCTCTTCAATCAAATTGAATGAATTCACTCAAAAATCTAGTGAAATCATATAATGAATAGAGGACACAATTTGTTGTAGCTATAGCTAGGTTATGAGTTTTCATCCATTGATTGATAAAAGGGTTACATGTTTATTCATTCAACTACAAGCTGGTGATGAGACTTTTCATCCATGAACAAGATGGTTATGGGTAAGCTCTTGAACCTCTTATACTGTAAGTTATGTCTGGTAACCAGCTCGGAGTTATGAGCTTGGTGACTGTGGGATGTCTTGGCACTCACACGAGCCTCGCCTTGACTATTGATGGTAAGCTGTGTGCTCTTGCAGGTTACCTTAGTCCTTAAAAAGTCCGTGTTATGGTGACCCTTTACTAAATTGTTGGCCTCTCTGATGCCAACTGGTCCTCTTTGTGACAATCTTTATCAAATTTGAACCATCCTGAGGCCACCACACATGTTATGAATTTACAGTTTACACACACATGCCATCAATTTCTTCAAAGCATCCTGAGCCTCCTACTACTACTACACGCATGTGAGACTCTTATTGAGTTTTAAGGGTCTGGATCTGGAGACATGCTGCAACCCTTAAGAGCATCTCCACCCCCCAAAAACTGTAAACAAACTCCTTTCTTTTAGAATAGAATGCAGTTTAATGATCACTACTGTCACCACCCACAAACGTGTCGTCAAAGTCCCTTTAAAACTCAAAGACCATTTATGTCTTTTCATCTGGACGAGTAATAAGCACTGTTCAAAATCCGTAGTAGAAAAAAAGCTTTGAAAGAGGGTTAAAATGACCACTGCAAAATGAACCATCACTACTGGAGAGGAGTAGAATTTGCACTATCTTGCTGCAAGATTTAAAGAAATGGGGTGTTTGCCAATGTTGGGGTGGAGATGCTCTGATGATCAGGGCAGCTCCTAAGCTTCGAAACACTCCATGAAGCACCACCAGAATTTTAACAAAAGTGTATCTGGAGTGCATGCTATCGAGCAGAAGCTCTAGTCCACAAATTGCTGCAGTGGGCATAAGAAGGGAAGGGTTCTTTCACCCTTTCATTAAGGCACACTTTAGATGGGTTTCAGGGTCCAAATTCCTAAGAACCAATTTGGACTCATTTGAAGCAAATTGAATCCTTGAGTTGGTCCTTGCCTTGGACCATAGCTTGCATCTTAGGTCTAGTTGGGATCCTGGTTCCGTTGCTATTGGCAACTTGTGTTTTGAGTAAGTTCATGTTGGGTAATGCCCAAGGAGCGGGCCTACATATAAAGCACCAGCAGAAAATTATTTATAAAGAAAAAATCCATGATACCTGGTGGGTATCTGGTGGGTATCTGGTGGGTATCATGGGTGGGTTTTGGAGACACCAGTTATTAAAATTTTAATTCAGGCTTTTAATTATGTCAATTTATTTAAGAATTAACTTGTTGCTTAAATTGGTACTCATTTGTATGGGAATGATGAGATAAAATTGATGTTTGGCATGAATGTTTTTATGTGTGATACTAGAACATGATGACCCATTTGGGTTGAACTTCCACTACTAAATGCTAAAGGTTGGTATACAATGAAATATGAAACAATGATGCAAGTATAAATGACAAGCTTCATAGTATTGTTGCAAAAGGAAATCTACAATTATGAAAGATCTTGAATAAATGATGAAAGATTTTTGTTTGTGACCACACACATAATCATGAAGGGAAAACATAAAAACCACATTGAGTAAAACATGAAATGAGAATCAATGGTTTTGTATAGTAGATTATCAAAAGCAATCATAACCAAGCTTTGGAAGTAGGAGTCTCCTTAGATTCAAGTGAGCAATATTGTAGGTTGTACATAATGAAAAAAAATTGATTTAGAATTGTTTTTCAAATTTTGATGGCACTTTTTTAAGGGAAAAAACATTACCAAAAATAAGTATAACTTTTTGCAATTTATAAAAAGTTTTTTTTTCCCTCACCTTTGGCAACTGAAAATGTGCAAAATCACTTAATTTTTGAATTTTGAAATTCACTTTTTGGTGAAATTTCGCCATTAAAAAAAAAAAAGAGGCCCAATTGAGATAGACAAGAAGAGAACATGGTATGGCATGGTTTCCTTCATGCATCCATGGACATTTATTTTAGTCTGCAATCAGCATAACAAAGTATGGTTTAGGGTTTAGGGTTATCCTATAGCAATAATAATAGGCCTTGTCTCATGACACATGAGGATGAGGTAGTAAACTTTGTGGTTTCATGTAGAAATACATGTGATGTTTATAGGTTGATAATAATAGTGTAAAATGTCTGAAAAGACCATATAGTTTTACCCTCAACCCTAAACCTACAACCCTAAAACCTAAGCCCTAAAATTATGTAGATAGATAGGTGGTTTGGGTAGGCTAACTAGAACTTATAAGGCTTGTCATGTCTGACATTTGAAGCCTTTGCAATGAGCTTGTGACCCAACTGACAACAATCCTGACTGCCTGAGTACTTACATGATCCAACAACCTTAAACCCTAAAACCCTTCAACCCTTGAATGTGTTCTATTGTCAGCTGTCCAAACTATGGTACCATGGTGGTGACACCAAGTCAACAACAACAACAACAACAACAACAAAAGAGAAATCTCCCTTTTGGGTGAGCTAATCTTCTTAGCTTAGTGTGAAAGATCTACCCAAAAGATTTATCTCCTCCAGATTGTTTCCTATTATGTCTCTGTTCACCTGCCATCACCAAACTTGCATTGCATGCAAGTAAACTGACCAGAAATGATTGAAAACACCATCACACATCTTTAAATGCACATCAATGAGAGCTTCAAGCCCTGGCTGGATTGAAGCTTGCAGAAAGCCTTGATTTCCCCCCCACTGTACAATAGTTGTTCTATGTCAGTTTTTTCACCTGCAGGACACTCCAGATTTTAATTCTCCTTGTGGCCAAGTGAGAGAGAGAGAGTCATTTGACCCATCATCATCATCATCATATTTTCAGGCCTTTCTTCCTTCCACACACTCCAGTAACCCTAATAAAACCCTATTGTCCACACAAACCTCACAAATTCAACCACTTGGTGCAAATGTGTGGAGGATGTGAAGAAAGGAATTTATTTGAGTACCCTTTTGCTCCTTGAAATTCATACACCAAAAAAAATACATATATAATTGTTTTGTGGAGGGGAGAGCCCTAAGGTTGGGGGGGCATTCCTCAAATAAGGGGCCTAGGACAAAGTCGTTCATCACACATAAAATGTGTTTTTGTATGTAAAGTGATTTCATTGGATTTTGAGTGAATTCACTAGTTCTAATGAACAGGATCTAACGAGCTCAAATAACCCCAAACCCTAAGTCCAAACAAACCTCACAAATTCAACCACTTAGTGCAAATGTGTGGAGGATAAGGAGAAGGAATTTATTTTAGTACCCTTTTGCTCCTTGAAATTTATATACCAGAAAACTTACATATATAATTGTTTTGTGGAGGGGAGGGCGCTAAGGTTGGGGGGGCATTCCTCAAATAAGGGGCTTAAGACAAAGTTGTTCATCACACAAGATGTGTTCTTATATGTCAAGTGATTTCATTGGATTTTTAAGAGAATTCACTAGTTCTAATGAATAGCATCTAACGATTCTAACGAGGATGCAACGAATGAAGAGGATCTAACAAGTATGTAATGAATATCCCAGTCTAGTGAAAGAGGACTAGTGAATTACACCCACATTTTGTAGTAGTGATACTCAAGTCAGGGCTCACACTTCATGAATGTGCTCTCACCCCCACGACATACCTGAAGAAGTAGTACCTCGGGCCTTGGATGAGGCCCTACCCAAGTCAAGCCCCACCACATTTCAGGAATGTTCTGGAAGGGATTCAGGGTGGGAGCAGTATTCCTGAAATAAGGGGCCTAGGATAAGGTCAGAACCCTAAAATCCGGGGCCCCACACTTCAGGAATGTCCCCGACTTGTGTGCTTAATCCTGAAATAAGGGACTAAGGCAAGGCTATCAAAACCAAGTCAGGCCGCATGGTTCAGGAATGTCCCCCGACATCACCCCATCTTAAAGCACGAGGTGAACATTATTATACTCATAAGCCTAATTTGTGTGGGTTGAAAGCAATGCAAGTGAGAACTCACTCAAAGTCATTGAGTAAAATGGGTATCCAAAGCAAGAGAGAGCCTGGTATACTAATCACCCTTCCCGGTCAATTTAAGTTATGAGAAAGCAAGTTACCTGAGTAAATTAATAAATTAATTGAAAATAAAAAATGAAAATGAATTACTTGTTTATAACTTGTCATCATTGTCAGAATTTTTCACTTGTTTTTTCTTTGCTCAGATATTACCAAAAAAGGAATTCTTGCACCATAGCCGTATAGTATGCAATAATTGCATTGCAATGGTGTCTGAGTAAAGGACATATCTTTTATTGAAGGAGTCAAGCAAGGAAAAATTATGTTCTCTCTTGTGGAAGGCCAGATCCTGAGCGTCTCACCTAACTTCAAATGTTTTGGAACTTAAACCAAATGTCACATGCTTTACGACAATCTTACTACAATCCTTAAGCCAAACTTCCTTTGCAATAAATCAAATATATCATAACTTGAAATTTGCTTTCTTTAAACCCTAAGCCAAATATCCCACACCTTTAAGACAAATGTAAACAATCCTAATCAAACATGAAACAACCCTAAAACAAAGACCTTAGATACGGTACGTAGTAGCGTTAGGTCATAAGATCATGAGCAAGCATGTATTTGGTATGTATACATTTTTTCATGACATAATATACATATAATTGTTTAGTGTTTGACACTAAGCCAACATGTTCTATCCCAAGACCAAACTAGTTTGGCATATGCATTTTCGCCTAGGTTCGGATCATATTCCACATGGCCCTTTTGGTATTCTCTTGATATCAATATGTGAACTTATATGATACAACTCCTAAAAATTAATGCAACATTTGGTCCTTTGTCTCACGTACTCCCTTTGTTGTGCATGGTTATCTTCTTATGACATGGAACAAGGCATAATTGTTACTAAACACAAACCTTTGACGGGTAGGAAGTTTGAGGTTCACAATTTCAACATTATTATTTTTTTTATCTCATCACTTTTGAATGCGATTTAACATTTTTTGACCAACTAAATGGGCACAACTCAAAATCGTCTTCCTTTGAAGCTAGCCTAAATAGTGCTATTCATACCAACCAAAACAAATGGGCTTTTTAGTTTAACAAAATCCACATTAGATTGCAAGATTTGTCATCTATTCCATTCAATTGGAATGCATTTCCCAGGTTTCCACAAAGATGGACACCTTGATGTACTAATGTTTGGTCCATGGTTGGTTTGTTACAACTTTGCATCATACTTGCTGAAGTGAATTATATTTAGTTTGTTGAATTATGATTTTTTAAAAGGTCTACAACGCTATTTACAAATTGATTTCAACATTGCCCCCTTAGATCTAAAAACAAACACGTGCCCTTATCATTATACAATTTGAGTGTTCATGTAATGTTGTTGCCAATTGAAACACATCAACAATTATAATTTGGCATTTCAAATTGTCATTGCAAAAAAA
>Ga0209208_10006178_pt1 | contig 16523 bp, 9 predicted proteins | sample S1TSphfallax_3_FD_187694 | JGI IMG/M metagenome (GOLD analysis project Ga0209208, IMG submission 187694) | Host-associated microbial communities from peat moss isolated from Minnesota, USA - S1T2_Fd - Sphagnum fallax MG (SPAdes) (version 2) | ecosystem: Host-associated > Plants > Peat moss >...
CAAGAAACTTCAAAAGGGAAACTGCTCAAGAAACTTCAAAAGGGAAACTGCTCAAGAAACTTCAAAAGGGAAACTGCTCAAGAAACTTCAAAAGGGAAACTGCTCAAGAAACTTCAAAAGGGAAACTGCTCAAGAAACTTCAAAAGGGAAACTACTCAAAAAACTTCCTAAAACTTATCCATCACATGGGGAACCATGTGATTCCATAATTAATGATAAGAAAACAACATCACATGGTTTCCCATGTGATTCCACAATTAATTATAAGAAATCATCACATGGTCCCCCATGTGATTCCATAATAATCAAAAGAAAACGCAATCACATAGCGCACATGACTTTCACATTAATATGTGAAAGTCAAGACACCAAGACCAAATCCAATCCCTAAACTTTCCCCTTTAAACAAGTTACCCAAGTAATTATCAAATTACTCAACAAGTTATAATAACACTTGGCCAACAGCACATGTCACACTAGTATGCTTTGTAAGGTTACCTCCAGATATAAGGCAAAATTTTAGCAGGTCATTACAAAAAACAAAAAGAGTTTTGTTGTAAAAAATGTTTTGCAGGTGTTTCATTTAATAAAATGCTTACCCTTGGCAGAGGATAAATTTCAACCTCTAAGGTGCCCCCCAACTACACTACAAAAAAATCCACCCTATGAAAATCCACCTGGAGCTTTTACACAATTTAGCCCTGGCCGTGCCCTACATGTTGTTATTACCTGATGCTGTTTTGCCTCGGTTATTTTAAGTGATGGATTGTGGGAATAATTTTGGCTAATCGTGACCTTGGAGGGCATGGGCAGGCAAATAAAGGGATTCAGAAAATCTCGAATTTGTTCCAAAACTGGGGAGTCATCCAGTGACAATGGAGAAGCCAAAAACGCCACACCAAAAAGCGAAGAAGAAGAGGAAGAAGAAGAAGAAGAAGAAGAAAAGGCGTAATGTTACAGATCTCGTGAACTTTTGTTCAGTCTTTCTTTAGTTTCTTTGGTGGAGCTGCTTTTCACCGATCTCAGACGACGAAGAGATTTCAAAACAAATTGTCCAATAATTTTCAATCCACACCATAATTCTAATTCTGGTTGTCACTGTGTTCTCCATCTTTTTGTCTTCAAGACCATATCAAACTTCCAGGAGGACGACGACGTTTGCATCTAAGAGGAGGAGGAGAACGAGTTGGAGAAAATCCAGCGAGTTTTGAACAAGTTTGTGGAAGGTGAGTTGCCAAGGTGGTCTTGAAGATGTAAAACGCACAGAAGTAAGCTGCATCTGAGAAGGGGAGGAGGAAGAGGAGAAGGAGGAGGTTGTTCAAAACCCGGGAAGTTTTGAACGAGTTCTTCCTGCATTTTGATTGAAGAATTTTTTGAGTCCATAAAGAGACTTCACAGTGAATAAGACTTTGCAGCTTAGTGATTTTTACACATATCTGGATGCGATAACATGAAGAGCAGAGACGAGGGGCAGGAGAACTTGACGATTTCCTTCATCCTCAGTACTGACTGCTTCGTCTTCTTCTGAAAAACTAGTAGTTTCCGGATCGATAATATTTGAACAGCAAAATGGCAATTTCGTTTGAATCAAGTACGTAAGCGATGGCATCAAGGTAATTTCCCTGTTTCCTGAATCTCTCTCACCGGTCGAGAAGAGAGCGTAGAAGAAGAATGAGATGTTTAGTGTACGAGGGAGAGACATTGCGGGCTTGCGATGTCCAACTGAGAGAGCAGCATTGCGTAACGTAATATATTGTGTGGTATCACAGAGTCGCATAAGCTGAGCAAGCTGTTGAGAAGCTCTCGGTGTTCATTTCCCGCAATTGAAGATGAGAACTTATAGACTATCTCTTGATGTCACTGGTGAGAAGGGCAGCATTGTTGTGAGTTGGCGATTTCACTGTACATCTACTGACACTTACTTTCTAAAGCCCCAGCAGCAGCTGAAGAGACGGGGGGAAGCGCATAGACTGAAGCGTCAAGTCGAGGCAGCAGCAGCGGTGCAGCATCAATGGCAGGCAGGAGCACCAAGTAGGAGCAACATCTGGAACAGAGCACATAACGTTCTTTCACTCTCTCTCAGGTCATGACTATTGCTCAAGGATTGTCAAACAAAGACCCTTGCTTCTTCTTGTCCTCGTTCTGCATACTCTCTAGGTATGTATTCCCTGTTGTCCAAATGTTCACCATAAGACTTGCTTTGTCATTGACAGTAAGGGTTGTGTAGATTTGTTGTTTGGAACTTTGATGCAATGGTTGGCTCATGGATCATCTCCGGTTCTCAGATTCGAATATTGAGGGTGTCTCTTCTTCTGAATGTTGTGATGATTTTGAGGAGATTATCAAAAGATGATATAAACCTACACCAATTACTGACAAAGTTGAGACATTGTCTTCTTCTATGACTGTCATTGTGTGCAGAGCCATACTATTGTGACATTGTGATATGAAATGTCTTAGTTGCCATGGCCCTGCTGTGATCTCAAGACTTGCACAAGCTCACTTTGTCATGAGTACTAAAGTTCCTCAAGAAAAGAGTTCAGCAAGGTTCACCCACAAATCTCAAAGCACTCGATGTTATAAAATTTCTTTGAATGCACAAGCTGAAATGATGAAGGTTGTTGGTACATGGATGCCCCAGATATCGGTGCCTTGCTGGAATCACAGCATGTGTGGATCATCTTTGTTATGTCAGGGTTGATGGTTGTTTGCATGCTTGAAGAGCTTTGGTATCAGCATCCACATCCCCTTTGCATTATCTGCATCATTGATGGTCTTCTTCACCAAAAGCTTTATGATCCTCTCTTCTTCATCTGCGAGGAGTATTTCTACATTCCTATGTGTCTCATCGTGGAAGAGCTCTTTGATATTCTCAGGGAGTTTTTGGAGGTCATCTTCCCTGTACTAATCAGGAATGAACCTCATCTTCGCATCATTCATCTTCTTTGGAACTAAGTCAGGAGTTTTGCAATGTAAGATCATGTTCCTTTCAAATGAAGCTTGTGGGAGGTAGCATACTGTTTCTTGAGGATTGATACATTGGCTCAGTGTGGAAGAAGGTTCATTGAGTGGCTGCTCAAATTTTTGGAGTTCATTGGCAATATACATGTGTCTTTTGCATGTGCCTTGGAATAAGATATCAGGAGTTGTTACCACATCGAATTTCTCTATGTGAGTTGAGGCATATCCTAGAAGCCTACATGATCAAGTACTTTAGTTTCAGGGAAAATGTGCATAATCTCTGCTCTAATTTGTTTGAAATTTCATTGTTCTAGTTGCCATAGCATGACCCCATGAATTGATCTTGTGCAGTATTGATACCTTTTTCTCATCTTGGAGATCAAACTGTCCTTGAGCAAGAGTTAAAAGGGACTCTCAATGGGTTGTAAGAACTTCCTCTCCCTTTTATTTGTGGCATCTTCCTAGTTGACAGTAGTCACAAGTGATATTCAGTCATGGTTATACTGATGATATTCATGTTGACTTGCTGTAAATACCTACCATAGCTTTATGTTTGTATTCATTTCTATAGTTTTTTGATACTTCTGGAGGCTACACTCTCATAGTCCATCATCCTCAGTGTGGTCACTAAACAGTTATTTTGAACTATGGCTGTGCAAGAGGCTAGTATGCATCCATGTCTGAGTTCCTATTGTTCTATGCTGCACAGATTCAAGGGCTTGTCATCCTTCAATGTGAACTTCCTTGCATCAAACTTATGGCCTGTTTCCAAATATCAGTTCTTTCAAATCCCTCTGCTTGGAAACATGAGTTGGCAAGATGGCATTTCCCTACTGCAAAACAAGCTTTCTGTAACTGATAATTGTCTCCTTACTCAGGTGATGGTGGATATTTGACCATGCTCTTGGTTCTGAAAGTACGTCTTCATTGGAGTTTGGATGTGTGAATTTTTGCAGTGCTGTATCTAAAAAACTGAAACTGAGAGTGAACTATTTCTGATCTTCTTAGCTTCGAGTCACTCTGTTATAATAGGGATGGTTTTCAAGTAAGTTGAAGTTTTGTCTAAGGTTTTTTTGCTTGCATTGTCAGGGGAAGGTTGATGAGACAGTCTTGTTTCATCCACATGTAGGCTGAAGTATCTTATGGGTTTTGGTTTTTTTGGCTTAGTATTTATCTGTTCTGTGTGGCAGCAGTTTCAATTGTGATTTAGTGTGTAATTGGTTCGTGAAGGTTTTTCAAAGAAAACTACATGCTCATTTAAACATGTTACAACATGTCTTTATACCAGTATGTTTCTGTAGGGTCCCAACTTGTACTACAGCAGGCTGGTCTAGTTGAATGTTTTGTTGCCTGCTGTGGAGTGAGTCCAGGGTTACATGTATTTGGTCATAAATAACTTTTCAATATATGTACACTGAAGATAAAACCTGAAACAACTTCTATGCAGGAAAAATATGAGTGAGATAGACTGCAATACAGTGACAAACAGACAATATCCGCCCAAGGCCTACTGCATGCTTTCTCTGTGGAACCTTTTTCGATTGGCACTAGTGTGTTCTTGTATGTTGTTTGCAGTGCTTGTGTCCATGGTCTACAGTCTCAACCGAGCTTCCCTTGGGGTCAGCATGAGGAATGACAGAAATGCAATCTCTCCCCTTCAGGTTCTCCTCAACAAGGACCAGAACATGGCTGAAGACTTGCAGTGTATTGTCTACACCATTTCCATTCATTTGTGTTTCTCTTGGTTGTTAAAAGTTCAATATCACAACCTTATGAGTACTCTCTCACTCTCACTTTTTCGAACTTGTCTTGCTCCATCAGGCCTCCAAATTACTGGGCACAGAGTTTATGGTGAAGGACACAAGCCATAAGTATCTGAAAGTTTTTCTGAATGGACATATTCTTAGCTCCAGCTCTCTATGTTCTCTGAGCAGGATCCTGATAATCATGTCTTTACTCTAATTGAGTACCTCACTGTTTAGGGAAACTGACTGCGGACTGTTGAGGAGGATCAATGAGCATTCCACTTTGGAGCTTAAAACACTTGTGATTGCTGAGACCATTGTACCACATGAAGACAAGGAAAGACTATCTGTCTATGTACGGCAACAGCTGGAAGCATCTGATGTGCTCACAGAACTGCAGAAAGATGCAGTTCTTACTATGGTGATCTTGGCACCCATTGAAGCCAGTGTCAACAAAGAAGAAACGGGAACAGGGGGAAGCCTTCGCAACTCAGCTGTACTTGCATTGCTTAAGCATCACCATGATAACATCCATTTTCTGTTGATTGGGTACTTATTTATTCTCAACTACTGACATGTAGAACTCACACTTCACGAATCTCACCTTCAGCTTTTCTGTCACTGTTTTCTTTTGTCTGAACCTTGTCTTCATGGTCAGGTAAGCTAATGTGAAATTCAAAAGGCCATAACAGAAAGTCTATGGATGTTGTGATATTACACATTCTGATCAGTCAATAAGTGAGAGGAAGTTAGTACATGCCATACCCTTGTTCCATATCTATATTATTCATGTAACAAAGATAATTTCCTTGTTTTGGAACTTTGTTCAAGCCTGGATGTTGATTGTACTGATGATAAGCATCACCTTCAGCACCTGTCACCTTCTCAGAAGAAACAGTCCCTTCTGGTTTGGGATGTTTTACTTGTTCCTACAGTGCAATCGAGGGCATGTAGGAGTTTCCTTTCATACAAGTTACACTGCCTTTTCTAACAGGTGCAGAATGAAGTATCAATATTGGAAGAAGACCTTAAGCATTGCAGCAATACAACTTATAAGATTTTGTTCAATGTGCAGAGTGCGCGCAGAGCCACGTCTTGGTTGGAAGCAAATTTCTTCATCAGAGCGCAATGCATGGAATGATGTGTTATCAAGGGTACTCTACAACAAGGTTTGGTTACCCATATCCCTTTGCTTCTAAACAAAGCCTGGAGTTTAATGATAACAACTGTTTGCACAAAGATTGAGACATGGTTATGTGAAGGAAAACATAAAACTCTTGTACTTATGAAACTTACTGAATGATGATTGAAAGATAATTTGTTTCTTATGTTGTAACACCTCCATATGTGGCATTTGTGTGAGGAGAAAGGTCTCAACACAAGAATTTGAATTGTAGTCAACTTCAGGTCTTCACAGGGAGTACATAGAGCGTATCTCAGTTTGTTGTCTGTTTCCTCTCAGAGGGGAAAGACTGCAAATTTGTGACATAATTCCTGGATATGTTTCACTGGTTACCTGCTTTCTCGTTTCATCCATTTCAGTACACTTTCTTCGTCTTCTGCTAGTTTTCAAAGTGATGATTTTGGAGGTAAGTCTGGTGTCCAAACAGAAGTATGAGTTTCAGACATGGGGTTACCCTCTTGTTATACCAAATTGAATCTATTCTTGGTAGATTAATTGGAGGAAGGGGGTTTAAGGGTGCATGATGAACTTGCATTCTTCTTTTGTTGCCACATGCATTATCCACCCCAGAGAAGTTATCTTAATCTTATTGTATTATCCAGTATTGGGCGGTTCCAGTATTGCTTGATTTTGTGAATAACCTCTGGTTCTGGTTGTCAAAAATATTTACAAACAGAAAAACCTACAGTTCTGGGCTTTGAAATCTTCAGAATCAAAGGTCTGGTTCCAGGTTTTTTTCAAAATTTTCAGAATTAAATAACCTTTGGTTCTGGATCTTTGACAACTTTCAAAGAACCAGCAAGTAAATGGTGGTTGAAGGTAAGTTTGTTGACTGGTTGTTTCATGTTTGAGAACCATGGTTAACAGTCAGAACTGGTTCTTTGATTATTGAGAACTGCCAGTCAAGGGTCCATATACCCTAACCTTACCCACAAGTTCCATTTTTTGAATAAGAGAGAACCACACAACATCGATATTATCCCTTGGGCTGTTGTTTCTGAAGTTCTCAAATGTCAATCCATATTTCCTCTTGTTCTTCTACCTTCTTCCCTATTGTTCTCAACATCCATGCCTCCACTTTCACTCTTCTAACTCCAGATTGTTCCTCTGTTTTCTTTCCTGATCTTCCTGTTATGCATTTCCTTTTGCTTTCTTGCAAAGGAATGGTGTCACAAGGAGAACTTTGCAACAGCCTTAGTTGGCAGCTGCCCCTGTTGTATTTCTTGAATTCTGATCAGTAAAAGGGGTTGCTTCCCCCTCCCCACTTGGGGTTCGTCCTTTTGCTCTCTTGCTGCTTCCACCTTTCTACTCCAAATTTTTCTGTTTACTGCTCTTCCCATCATGCATCCCCTTTTGCTTCTTTTGTTGATCTTAATTGAGTTTCAATATCATGCATCCCCTTTTGCTTCTTTTGTTGATCTTAATTGAGTTTCAATATCATGCATCCCCTTTTGCTTCTTTTGTTGATCTTAATTGAGTTTCAATATCATGCATCCCTTTTCCAATAACCAGTCCTTTGCAATGTTTGTTGTGCTCATTCCTTTTCTTTCATATGATTAGGGTTTTTATTCAGTACTGCAGTTCAATAAATTAACTTTGGGTGAAGAGATGAGGGAACCATGTGTATTTGCCCAGAATTTCTTCTGCCTCATGGACTACCACCTAGATGTTGTGTTGAGATGTTGAAACTGCTGACTTCATTGAATTTGTGGCCTAAGGAATAGATATTTGTCAAGGCTACAATTTGTCAAAGTTCCCAACTTCTTGTTGTCATAGATCAATAGCATGGGTCCATCAAAATAGAATCTAATGAAGTAGGGAATGCACTATGTTACCAATCAAGAGAAGATTGAGCAAACTTTTGTTCACAAAATTGTTCACACTAGTTTTTGTGTTTAGATCTCTTCCTTAAATTCCAAAATTTGATTTATTTTCATGTGGGGCATACATACATGAGGTGTACTCAGTATGTGGTTATAAAGGTTTATTCAATCAAGATTTGGCACCAATGGCATGGCAAAACAATTGGTGTGCAAGGGGTTGGGCATTTGGTTCTAGGGTTTTGGCATATGGGATGCAAATGAGAAAAGATGAAAAAATTGTACTTGTTAGAGTTTCAATGGAGTTCCATTACACCTCATGTGTGTTTGTGATAGTGAGATTTTGCTTGATGAGTGGAGGGTTCATAAAAATAGAGGGTACAACTATTCCCAAGTTAGAATGCCATGTTTTGTTTATGAATAAAAGGTGAATATATTCTTCCATGTGATTGCTAATTGGGCTTGTTATTAAACTTAATATCATCCTTGAAGAAAGATTTGATACAAATGCAATGAAAATGAGTTCAAGTGGATTTTGGCTAATGTTTTGGCAATAAATTGATCATGAGCAATTGGATAAGTACTAGTTGCTTAAATGGTTTCAAAAGTTGATAGGCCATGTTATGTGTGCTTGGATATAAGGTTTTTCTCCATCCACATATAATCACACACATCAAAGATGATGGTTGTGTAATAGTTGCCATAAAAGTAGTGAAGTTATTTTTGTAGACCTCATGTCACAAAATCCTTGAATCTTTTGTGAAAACTTGAACTAGTTAGTAATTAGTCTGTGCATTGTGTTTTAGAATGATAAGTTTTATGTTGTTGCATTTGTGGTTATGTAGGTTCGAATTGAAGCCAAGAATTATGTCATGCATAATGAAGTCCATGAAATCATTGGACAAAGTAGGCAAGGAAAAGTTGAAGATGTCCAAAATGATGCATCTTGTAGTTTTCAAGAGAAAAAATGAATAAATGAATTTGTGAATTTGATCATCTCCAAAATTTAGGAAGATCCATGTGAGATTTTTTGTTTGTCAATCATGGGTAACAACATTCACAATTGGGTAATGAATTTGAATTTTATTGATTCATATGTCTTGAAGCATTGGTTAGCTTGATGTGTCATTCTCCTTGGATTCTTATTTATTACAAAGATTGAAATATAGTCAAAATATGAAGCTATTTGGTTTGCAAAAACTATTATATATTAAGTTGAATCTAATTTATCACTTTTAGAAACAAAGATTGAAACCTCAAATGTTATTGACTATTCATATTATTTTAAGTTGGGTTTCATGTCTTTATTATTTCATATGTTGTATTAGAGGGTTGAAATGTGATACACATTGCACCATAATGAAAAAAAGTTAATTTATTGGGTTGCTAATATGTAAGAATGGTTATAATTTATATCTACAAGATGTGAAATTTATGTGAAGCATGCCATTTGCACATATTAGAAATTTGTTGTTTTGGCCACATGGGCCTATATATTATGATGATGAAATCGAAAATATTATTATTTTGTTGAGCCCTTCTCATACTTTGTTATGAATTATGAAAAATGGAAATAACATATAAATTCATATATAGGTATAAAAAGAATGGTATGTAAAAGGTATGGCATTTAAAATGTTATATGTTGAATTCCCAAAATGATATTGGTGTATGAAAATTTGGCAAATTGAGTCCATTTAAAGAAATGTGGTTTTGGTTTATTGAGAAATTGGCTTTAATATGTTAAATTGAAGGCCGGGTCACATAACAAGTTATGCATAAATGTCACGTTTTTGGCTTCAATTGCAATTGATAAATGAATTGGGATTTCTTCTTTTTATTTAGTTGAGCTTTCATGTTTCACCTTTTGCAATTTTCTTACACCATGTGTGACATGACATTTTTAATATTTAAAGGTGTTGAAAGATGATTTGTGGATGAACCTGGGTTCATTCATGTAGTTTGGTTGAATATTGAAAGGACATATGTCATAGTGAAAACTTGAAAAGGTGTGTCAATAGAAGATTTGATTTCTTGTATACATATTTGTTTCCTATTAAATAAAGTAATATTGTTTTATTCCTATGAAAGAATTCTTATTTCATTATTATCCTTGCATATTTTTCACATGTAGAATTTTGCATGGTATTAAAGTAAGGTTACAACATTAGTTGAAGTAAATGAATTAGACATTAAGTAGGTAAAAGAAAACATAAGGTTCACATTTTATAAACCATTTTTGAAGGGGTGATTTCATGATCATATAAAGTTGATTATTTTTATTAATGATCTTGGTGAGATTAAACTTGTTGTAAGTGGTGCAAACCAAGTTTTAACACACAATTTAATTGATTTTAAATTGATAACAATTGAGAAGATGAATGGAATGAATTTTTCAATTTAAAAAAAAAGTTAAAATCTATTTTTATAAGGAATGATTTATTCAATGCGGTTGATGGGATTGAAGTTGACTTAGGACCAACATATGTAATATTACATCAAAGTTGACAACATAATAATTCAATTATTATATCAAATATTATTTTAAAGTTGAATTATCAAATTGAGATAATAAGATTCTTCAAGACTTTGAATGAAGTACACAACAACTTGATCACAATATATGAACACAATAATAAATGTAACATTTTCATAACAAAAAGAAACTTTATGATGTTTAACATGAATTTCAAGTCACGATAAATAAGGTGAAGTTTTAATTAATGAAAATGATGTAATCAACCAAACATTTCATGGTTTACCATTGCTATTATTTCAAATTTTTAATGTCCTTCAAAGGTGGATGATTTTAAATTTTTATAATAAAAAAATTCACATTTTCCACCATTAAATGATATCAATGATTTGGACATTTGTTTGCAAATTCATAAAAAATGAAAAAAAAACTTGGTTTGAGGATTAATGACTAAGTTAATGACTTGTTTTTATTTGAAAGTTGTTTAGCTAAGAAAGAACATTGAATTAAAAAATAATTTAAAGGTGAATTGAAAATCAATAAATTATTGGGGTTTATTGAAATTATTTTTGTAAAATTTGGAAAAGATTAAATTAACTTGGAACTTAGGTTAGTCATTTTTGCAAAAACATTTTAAATGATGAAAAATACTAATTTATGAATATATTTATCACAAAATAATACCCATCACAAATTATGAAAATTAAAATTAAAATTCAAAAGTAAGCTTGTAAATGGTATTTTGCATGGAAATTTGGGTGATGAATGATATTCATATAAATTAACAAACTTGATTGATATTCATAAGTTCTTCAAAAACTTTAACTATATACCATTCTTCAAACAAGTTTTTATTTATTCATAAGTTGAAAAAAATTATGATTTTATTTCAAAAAATCACTTTGAAATGAAAGAAAAACACATATGTGAGTTAAACATTATGTTTTTTTATTTAACTTTTGTTTATGAACATGACATGAAACAACAACTACGGATGTTTTGACATCACAAAATGATTTCAAATTATATGTGTTGTATGCTACATATATTGGATATATAACTATTTAAAAATGTTTTTTGCTTCTTTTTTCGTTGTTGACATTTACATCCATCATGTTTCATTTTTAATGAATTGGTGAAATAAATAATAAACCCTTTCATTGATGTACATCTACACACTCCTTATTAATAATTGTTTTTTAGTAATAAATTCGATTGAATTTTGATAAAACATTACACCAAGGAAATTAAAGTTGAATGAAGAATGAAATAATGTTGTTTGCAGGGTCATAATTGATGTTGTTGGTCCTTGTGAAAGATAAGATAACATCAATAAAACTACGTTCATAATTTGTGTTTAACTTATGGCATGTTCTAAAAAGAAAAATAAGGCTTGTGAATTGACGATTGAAAAAAATCATTTATAAATTTTTAATACATTTTGACATTTCACTACAATTAATATTTTCAAAATCAAGTCTCAATTCATTACTATTGTATTGGTTTGATATTTTTCAATTATATTTCATTTTAATTACATTAATTATGGTTATTGGTTTATAAATACATATTTTAAGCAAATGCTATAATGTCATGTTTGATTATTTAAAATATAAAAAATATAATCATGACATTTTTAGAAAAGCTTATAGTTAAAAACACAATTCATGATTATTTATCATTAATTAAAACATTGTTTTTGTGAATGTAGATATTTTCTTTATTAGTGATTAGATTATGTGTAGGTCTAGGTGTAGGTCTACATAATTTATAAGGTTCTCAATATATAAATGAAATAATGTTTTAAAATATAAGAATATTAGTTACGAAGAAAAAAATGAAGATGATTAAGTAATTTTTGGAAATGCTTAATGCATGTTAAAAAAACCAATATTTAAAAAAAATTATAGGTTAAATCTATTTACACATTTTAATTGTGAAATAAATTCATGATTTAACACAATTCCATTAAAGACATTTTATGAGGTTTGGTTTGATAAGAAAATAATCCTATTGTATTTAAAAGTATTTGAAAATGCTACAAATGTTCACATTTTCAAAGAATTGAAACAAAAATCTAAAAAATACATTCATGTTAATTTTGTTAAAGAAATTAAAGGTTGTCACATTTATGATCCTAAAATTCATGATTTTATTTTGATTAAGAATTTTGATGAATTTATAACATTTGTTGAAACCATTGATTTTATTTATTTATATTTCAAATAAAAAATTCATGATGTAATTTGAAGGATATGAAAATTTTCGTATTGATCAATAAAAAATTGTAAATTGTTAAAGTTTTTTGGTATTTTCAAATAATCTTCATGAACATGGTAAAAAGTAATTGATACTCATTTATTTTGTTGCAAATTTCAAAATAGTGAAGTGGACACAAATGTGTAAATAAAACATGTTAACAACTTTCTTATTTACACTAGATTTATGTGAATAATTCATTAATTATGAATAATATTTTTGAAGCCTTTGTAAACACAAAAACATTTGTATATAAACACATTCACAATATAATGAACCATGTCAATCATAATCATAATTTGATTTTCATTGTGATAAATAAGTGGTTACTTAAATTAATGAAAAAATTGAATAAACTTTTATAATAATATTCAGGATGTACTATGGGAACATTTGGAAAATTTTGAAATGAACAAATGAGTAGGAATATTCGAAAATATTTTTCAAAAAATGTAATTAATGTTTCTCATTATTTGAAAGAATTAAAAAAATTTTGAAAATGATTTTTTAATGTGATTTTTTAAAATAAAATTTTACATGGTAGTATAATGCAACAAAGTTTTAGGTCATAGAAATTAAAATGATTTAAAAATATTTTGTAATCATGATTTTAAAGATATTTATATTTTAAAACTTTAAAAAATTAATTTTTGTCCTATGTGGTTCAATATATTTTGAATACACTCTTGTCAAATTTAACATGACATATATTGGGATTTAAAAATATTACTTAATAATCCAAATAACATAAGATTAAAAAAATGGGGTTTCATAAGAATAAGAACTTGTCTTTTGTAATTAGTCATTTGTAACAAAAATTGTCGTTTGTAATTATAATAAACGTAAACGATAGTTGTTTACAACTTTAATATGCCATTTGCAATTATTTTAGTCACAAATGACTAGTTGTAAACAACAATTTTTCTTTTAATGTTTATTCATTTGACCCAAATTAAATGCATTTCAAAAAATTTCACATGGTTCAACATAAAAAATGTAAATCAATATCTATTTTTGTATAATTTGGCATAAAATTTATTTAATAAATGATTCTTCAAAATAAAATGAATAAACCAAAAATTGAATAGATTTTATACCTTCAAATTATCAAATGTTTGATGTATTTAATGATAAACATGTATTTTAATTGTTGCAACTTTAGCCTTGGGTTTGTAACTAAGGCAAGGGCTTGCGAAGGTGCAAACCAAGAGCAAAACTCGAGAGTCACATTTCATGCTCACAAGAGTGTAAGAAAGTGTGAGGAAATGAATCTATAGACTCCCAAGTGGGTTGGAATCCTGATGGACTTTTGAATCTTCAAAGAGAGATTTCAAGGGTCAAAACTCATTGGATTAAAAAGTTACTTATACCATTGAATTTTTTTTGAAACATAAATGTCTAAAATGGGCTCATATGATTCATTTGGGTACTCAAAACACAAGTTATGGCCCAAAGAAAGGTCAAGAATCAACTTGACAATTTGACTCCTAACTATTACAAGTTTGGAATCACTTTGATTTAATTGCGTGCAAGTGACATGCCACATATTGTTGGAAATCTATCGATGAACACTACAACTTTGCTTTAAACCTCACCTTAATTGGAGGTCTGCATAAGAAGTTACGACCTTCCAAAGTTTCGAAAGTCCCAATTTTAGGAATTTTGGGATTCGCAAACTTGGGAGTTTCAAGACAAAATGACATTTGGATGTAGCTCCCATGGCTAATCATAGAGAATACTATAAGGGAAAATGTGATGGCTTCCTTCAAGTTTGGGCCGTGTTGAGTCTTGTGATTGCTTGTGGTTCGTCTATGCACCAAAAATGTTCTAACTATGCATTAACTAACTTGTTTGGTTTGTGCAGGTCTGTGTGAATAATTGATTTGCTTGTCACTCGTCCTAGTCCCCATCCCTGAACTTTAGCATGCCTTTCTACCCTCAAAGTGTTGCAAGTTAGGGAACATATCCCCACTCCTTTTTCTTCCATTATTTTTATCTTCGAATTTGCATTTGAATCTTATAAGGAATTTGGGGGTGTGAACTTAATATTTCATTTATTATATATTTTTTGTTCAATATATGACAAATCTTAACATGTTTCATTGAGGTGTTGTAAAACAAGTTTTTTACTATTTACTAGGCACAAAAGATCATGGTTTCAAATTATAAAATAATTCAAATAATTAAAAAAAAACTTAAATTGCAAGTTGTACAAGATGATGCGATTATGATTGGGATAACATGTGAACTCATGCTTATCACAAATTATATATTTTTAAAATTTGGGGAACTATTTCATGGTAAAATTAAAAAAAAACATATTATGATTTTATTAACCATAAAGGTTGTATATATGGCAAACACACAAGTAATGAAAAAAATAGTGTGATTGTAAAAATTAATGATATGACTGAAGTTTCATCCATCATTTCTTATAATGATCAATTGTGATAATCCATCTTGCATTACAATGTGGTACATTCATAAATTAAAGGAACCATAAGAAGTGTAATTAATGATTTTTATTTTCCTAATCATTTTGAAATTTCATATGACTTCATTCATTTTATTTTTAACGTTACACACCAAGTTGGTTTTCTATTGTTTAAGTGGTTTTTATTTAATTTATAACTTGCATGAGGATACATTTTTCCTGATTTTCCCATGGAATCGAGTGCATTCTATCGCACAAATGTTGTTCATAAATGTTTTATGCCAAATATGTTCAATTTTGAATTTCATGTGAATAGACACATGTGTTAGTAAAAATCTTATTGTTTGCAACTTGAAGTTTTACAATTATATGTGATTAGTTGTCAATTGCAACTTAATTGGTTATATGTGCAACTAAAGTTTGTATTTTTATAATTTTTGATCAAGAAGTTGTAACGAAATTGTGATTAAGGCCATTTTCATTGTGCAAAATGGATAATTTTGTAACATTTCATATATGTATATGGTAATTTTTTTCCAATTAGTTTTAATGTTAGCAACAATACTTACAAAATTTGATAACATACTTAGTGGGTGATATGTAAATATTCAAATAAATACTTACTATTTACATATCCACATATTTATTAAACATATACCTATTAGGTATTTAGATACCTATTAATATATAATGTATAATAGGTATATATGTATAATTAATATTATAAATACTAATTTGATATTAAATAAATATTATATTATATGTATACATAAATATGTACATATTAAATATTAAATTACATTAAATTATATACCTAATAGGTATTTATACACTTAATAAGTACCTATATAACTTGTAAGTACATCCTATTTAACAAGCTAGGTTAATTATTCAAGAGTATGTTAATTTAGTTTAGGTAATAGTGTAAATTATATACTAATAATTAATAGGTAGGTTTTTAATTAAAAGGTAGTAAAATAGATGATAGATTGTAAGTTATGTTAAGTATTGACTCACATATAATTGCAATTGGGCTATAATTAGGATTTATATCCCATATAGCGATTTGGATGAATTAATTAAAATGGTTCAACTCTAAAAGTTAAACCCAAAATCAAAAAATAGGATTATTCTAATTAATAGCTTAGATTTAAGCTTAACTTATGTGTCACATAGCCTATGCCTAATTTATGTGCCACATGGCATAGCTTAGGCATAGGGGTGGAAACACATTATGGGTGACTACATAATTATGTCACAACTTTATTATTGATTATGGAACAAACATTAAATGAATAAGATGTGAAAATTGACTCAATAAAATAATATAATATATGAAATGATCACATCATATGCATCTCAAGAATGGATTTTGAATTACCATAACATACTGGACTTTTCAAGTTTAAATAAAGTTGTGTCATAGTTATAGAACTGTGTGTATAGAACGTCTGTATAATACGTATGTATAATACAGCGTATAATACATGGCCATGTGTACAACTATACAACTGCGTGTGTTGTAGGCTACAAAGACCTCCCTCACAACCTTCACAACCTACTTAAAGTTAAACATTACAGTGTTTTATCCTAGATGGCAATATTTGTCCATACAACCATGACATATGCAAGTTGTTTATAAATA